>ENA-ORDP01001005-ORDP01001005.1-marine-sediment-metagenome-genome-assembly--contig:-NODE-1005-length-16544-cov-2.825702_pt1 | contig 16544 bp, 9 predicted proteins | sample MGYA00248627_ERZ508539 | MGnify/ENA primary metagenome ERZ508539 (study PRJEB26208, sample SAMN05571518) | marine sediment metagenome | biome: deep sea; feature: Hydrothermal vent; material...
GTATGATGCGTCATGCTCATCCCCGTGTGTGAGCTACACTTTAACGGATGCAGTGATATCATCCAGGCATCCCAACAGTTCATGATGATCTACTCCAAGCTGATCCTATCATTTAATCCAGTCCTTAAATCAGGCATGACGGAAGATTCCTCTCTACTGTCCGTTGCAGACAAATAGGGGCTCTGTTGTCCGTAATGGGTAACAATAAGCTTTTTTCTGGCACGGGTCATGGCCACATAGACCAGAGACCGTTCTTCCAAGTCGGCCTGTCTTGCTTCGACGGCATCCCCTTTTTCTGCCAATATCCTGGCAAGCGGGATGATCCCTTCATTCATGCTGATCAGTATGACCTCATCAAATTCCAGACCTTTGACCCGGTGCATGGTTGCGATCCTGACCGAGCCGTTATGTTCGGCATCTGATTTCTCGGCGGTAATCTCATGACAGGGAACACCAAGCTGTTTCAGTTGTTCCATAATCAAGGTGAGCTCCTGATGAAGCCTGGCAACAATACAGACAGACTGCAAGGACAAATCTTGCTTGTTTATCGCTTTGAGATAGTCGGCGAGAAAATCACCTTGCTGTTCCGGCGTAGCAAAATGTTCAATTTGTGGAACAAGGCCATGCGCCAGTGATTTATAGCCTTTGTTGTCATCGAGCCCCCCATCCAGATCATCCACAGGAAACCCTTCCAGAAGATTCACGGCCCACGCTCGAATCTCTTCAGTCGTGCGATAATTAAGCCGAAGTTTTCTCGCTCTTCCCCTGATATTGATCCCGCAGTGACTCAGTACCACCTTGTTTCGTCCATAAATCCGCTGATGGCCATCCCCCACAATAAACAAGTCATTTTCGCCCTCGGGCACCAATTGTCGAAGCATACGAAATGCCTGCATACTCATATCCTGGGCTTCGTCAATAACGACCGCAGCAAATTTCGGCAACCCGGATTCATGCCCAAGCAGTTGGGCTGCGTCCCGATAGGCATCATCCACTTCCTTCTTTTTATTCAGGGCCAAAAGATTTCGGTATTCTTCAAATACAACCCAAACCTTGACTCGTGCAGGCCGATTGAGCCGTGTACCTCGACCGATTCTTGAGGCCCTTTTGTATTGATCCAGGGTAACGATACTCTGTGGCTGAATGACTCTCTGCCACTCTTCTCGATAGAAGGCATCAGACAGCCCCAGATCGGTTGGCGCTAAATCTACGGCTTTTTCCCACAAAGTTCGTTGGTTATTATTGCCGTCGTAAATAATTTGACAGGCATAGTTTTTTGCTCTTAGAAACCGACTCACCCAACGATCCAGGTTGACCACTTCAATTTTTTCCAGTGTTCTCGGAGAACAGATCGTTTGCAGATTCGCCTGAATGTCAGCCGCCAGATTTTTTGTGAATGTCGTAAAGAGAATTTTTAGCCCTCCAAACGCGACATTCTCAGCCAACCATTTCGCCCGGTGCATGGCGACAACGGTTTTGCCGGTACCCGCACCCCCTAATATTCGTACCGCGCCATGCTTGCTTCCGGTTGCCATCTTTCGCTGTGACGGGTGCAGAAAAACCCGCCATTTATCCAGTGGCGCATGCAACATTGCCTGCAATTCAATTTCATCGTCCGCAATAAAGAAGTGACTCTTTGTTACCAACCGATCCAGAGCCGCGGAAAAATCGACCGTATCCACCACCTGTTCTGTCTCCGCTCGCTCCAGCAGAATCTCTGCATAGCTATAGCCGGCCAACAGCATATAAATGGCTTCTGCCGCTTCCTCAGGAAGCCGGGTTTCACAAGCATCTAAATCGGCTTCAGTCTGTATTGACCGCGTTAATCCCATCAATGGTTGCGGTATCCCCAATCTCAATAGCTCGCGGTCTTTCAATGGGGCTATTGCTTCATGTGTGGTAACCGCAGTCGCCTGTTGCAGCGGGGCCTCATCGGAGCCACGTGCTTCCGCCTCATAGACCTGAATCCCGCCGGTTGCTGAATTAATGCTACAACGATGCCTCCTGGCCCAGGTATAGGCCGCATCATGATGATCCACCCATAGCAATAAATAGACATTACCATTTTCCGGCTTAAGAACAATCCCCCGGTAGGCCTGATCGATGCGAACGGACCGCATGCCCGGATCTGCCGCCTGCGGGATCTTTTCATAATGAATGGCTGATGCGGCTGGGTCCTTTTGAAAATTGGTAATAAATTTTGAAGTTTTACCTTGTTGTGCTTTTGGAAGGCGGGAAAAAGCAGAAAAAAAATCTGATGAAATGGCCACCCTGCACCGTTGAGACATCATAAATCCTCCGTTGATTTCGTGCTTGAAGCGCTCAAGTAGTGCCGAATCTGGTCCAACCATTGGCTTTCCTGATCCAGCGTTACCACCTTCCATCCTTGGCTGGCGAATAGCTCAGCGCTGTCATTTGCTTGTTCTGCAGGCAAGGCAACACATTGTTCATCGATCCAGGCCAATTCCGCCTCAGCGATGATTTCACCCCGTTCATCTTGTAACTCGTAGGCGACCACAGGCAATGGCAGACCCTCATCATATAACTGTCTGACCGCATCACGAAACTCCTCCAGCACTTCATCCAGAATTCCGGCCGCCTCCGGGCTCTTTCCATCATGGCGCTGCGGCCCAGACAACCCTTCAGCAAACGTCCATTCAATAGCCTCATAGATACCACTTCCGACACCATCTGATGTAGCAAATGCCGTCCAGGGCAGAAACTGCATGAGGTTATACGCCTTAAGAAACCCTTGCCATGAACGCTTGAATGACGCATCGGATGACATGCCTGTATTCAGGTAAATGCTCGACATCATCTTGTCTGTATTTTCCCCTTTGATTGCATCCAGTGGCACAGCACAGGTAATTTGCAGCAGATCACTCGGATCACCCACATCAGTAGTGTGATTCACACCAATCCCGCCATACGCACATTGACCGGCACCCTCAAGCGTTTGACTAAACCGGGTGACCACATTGCTGTTGAAAGATGCTTTACATGGCGCATCCAATGTCATCATCCGACTTTGATCAAACCAGCCCAACGAGCGTGTGAATATATATGCCTGCCACTTGCCTGCATCAGGCTGTTGCAAAAACAATAGCAGTTGCATTAACGGCGAATGACTGGCATAAGGTTCAAATTTCGCCACCTTCAATCTATCAGCCAAGGCAACTCTTAACGGCTTCATTGTTTTTTGTAGCCCTTCGGAAAAAGGATTTACGGATTCCGTCCGGGATTTGGCAAACTCCTGATGCACATCATCCCAGGTCAAAGACCATTGCCAGAATTTTCCACTTTGAACCAGAGCCAGGCGCTTGGCTGAGTCATCCGTTACTTTATCTTTATGATATTTATATCCATCCATAAACAGCGCAACGGGCTTGAAGGCATCACCGCTTCGTGCCGAACAAATCATAAAATCTGGCTTGGAGGAAAAACCTACGCCATCAGCCCTGTTCACATTGACCTGCGGCTCAATGGTGTACACGCGCTCACCAATACTCAGGAAATAACCGGGCTTGCCATTCACCAGCTGTTGCTGGATACGAACATCACCCAGCAAGCTACTGCCTTCTCCCATCGCAATGCGTTTAATCGCTTCGATAAATCGTGCTTCAAGCGCACTATCCAGTACCGGGTTGACAACAATTTCATCAATACTGTTGACTGTTTCAAACTGATCACTCAGATCCAGAATACGGCTGAATAGCTCTACCGCAATCGTTCTGGACGTTGTTTCCATGCCATGACTATTCCTGAATGCATACAGACAACTGTAGCAGCCGTCTTTGTCCTGATCATGATTACACGCGCATGTCGCCATCACATCACGCGCCTGACGAAACACATCCAGCAACTGTTCGGGTGACTGCATCAGTTCATGCAGATAGCCCGTTCCACCCGGCACCGAATCATAAAGCATCAGATAACGGCGCTGATAATCACTGGCCGCTTGCACACCATCAGCGCCACTGCCAGAGAGGGGTTCACCATAAGCCATCACCCGCAGATGATCGACTTTACCACCAAATTTTCGTTTCAAACCCAGTTGCAGGCCGGCAATAAATGAATTTAAACTCTGGTCGCCTCCTTCAACCGTACTGACGGGCAGCAGAATCCGTAGCGCCTCAGACGTAAATTCTCGGTATAAATACAGACAATCAAGCAGATTTTCCTCATCCGTCTTGTCGGTCACTTTGCAAGCATACGCATGCGCCTGTTCCGGGTTTTTTCTGCGTCTTTGTTGAACCATGCCGCAGTACTGGCACACGGTAAATCCTGGTCTCGACGCTTCCTCGCCAGCAATATGAATGAGCTGTGAATTCCCCCCTCGTTCACCAAAATTCATTTCCCGAAATGTGGCCTTGCGAATAAATTCGAAACCGAATGGCAAACGATCACTCTTGATCTTCCATGCCGCTTCAACACTGGTGCGTTCAAAGTCAGCCAGCATTTTGCGTGTATAAAAAGTTGGTTCCCTGTTATCACTGTCATCGCCAATGCGGCTGTCACGGTCACTGGTATTGGCCATCACCTGGCGCAAACGCAACATCTTCACCTTTTGCCCAGCATCCGCCCACATGATGTTTCTACAACGTGGACAAGCGCCTGGCGTATCATCGCCCACCACATTTTCAGAATGAGAGCAGGCCGGACAAAATCGCCATGTCTCAATTTCCGACAGGTTCATATCCACCTGTTGAATCGTAACTTTTCGCCCCCCGGCATAAAAAGTATTTTCAGGAGCCAGCTCACCAATGGCCATGGCAGCAGCACGCTCATATTCATACAGATCGTTGCCGTATGTTTTTCCATCTTCATCGACTTGGGCCTTCTTGTAGAAAATCACCGAACGCAAGGTGATGCCAGCCTCTGGAAATGCGTAATTGGGCAGCAAGCCCTCATCGGTCAGGAAATTCATGGTCTGTTTGCCATTGATCGCCCTCAGAATGGCCTGCAATCCACCCCGTTCAATGCCCACTTCCCTAATCTCGTTTTGGGTTGATTCATCCTGAGGTCTCTTTTCCAGTTTTTTCAGATGACGGCCCAGCTCCTCAACCCTGCCCTTCATCTCTTTACGTTCATTGACCAACTCAAATAACCGTTCAACCAGGAACGTTTTAAGGCTATCCACGCTGGCCTCTTTTCCACCCATTTCCTCATCACCAAACAGAAAGTGCGTGAGATACTGTTTGCTTGCATCAGACAAATCTTTTTCGAACAGCGTCAGAAAGGACTTCAGTAATTCCTGCTCATTCTGAGTCACATAGCCAATAAAATTATAGGGAAATTGTTGCAAATCCCCCTTCTCAACATGATCCAATACCGGTTTAAGACGTGCAGGAACGGCTCGTGTATCGATACCTGAAGCCACCCAGCAATCCATACAATAGGCGGTTAACTGGCGTTTAATCACGGTTGATGCATTCAAAAACACACCTGGCGGTTCAACCTTGCCCGCCATCATCTGCGCAGGATCTGCATAAAAATAGAGATCATGCGGCGCACCCGCCGCAACCGTCATAGTAAATGCATTGCCGTCCTTGCGACCGGCGCGACCGATGCGTTGCAGATAATTGGCCTGTGCCGGAGGAACGGAACAGAGCAGCACAGAAGATAGGTTGCCGATATCGATACCCATCTCCAGTGTAGGCGTAGCCGAAAGAAGGTTTGGATACCAAGGCTTGGGGGCCTTGCTGTTAAACGCATTTTCCACCCGCTCACGTGCTTCTCTGCTTAATAGGCCGGTATGTTCTCTGGCGATAACCCGGTGAATTTCGCCTTGCCTGTAGAGCCGGCTCAACCAGTGATCTGATTCGGCTACCTGGCTGTAGCGACCACCATCCTGCATAGCGATGGATGGCATACCTTGCAACGATGCCGCCATTGCCTTCGGCACAATGAGTCGGTCACGCTGGCTTGTTGTCTCCAGAACGGTGGTTTCTCTGCTTAGGTATAGATGATCAGGGTTCAGTCCCCATACCGCACCCCCTTTCGATACCCTCTCATTTACAACACCGAGACGAACCAGCGTACTCAGCACCACCGGATAAACCGCTTGTTCCACGTTGTCGGCCAGCAAGGCATCTTTTCCTAATGCCTTATCAAACCATACTTGATACCAGGTTCTACCATTCCGTCGTGAAAGCGTATCGAACTTGGCATGCCTGTTTCCTTCACACAGAAAAACAGGGGAAGCCGTAAAATCCGTAAATGATGGCAAATAGGATTGCCTGGTCAGCAGAAAGTTTTTACCGCCGCTTGTGATATAGGCATCCAGAAACCGATGGCAGATTGCACCTCGCTGCTTCAGATAAATCAGCAAGCCCAGCAGGAATTGGGTTAAATCTTTTTTGCTGATATGCCGCAGGCCGAACTCTTCCTGTAAGGGCAACAATAAGGCTTCAGCGGCGGACTCGATGGGTTGAAGTCGAATGCCCATCGAGGCTGTTTTCGTCTGTTCAAGAGAACGACCAATGCGCGCACGATAACCGAACTCAGCCAGCACCTCCCACTCCATGCGCCGTGCAATATCCTGAGCAAGCCGGTTATTCTCAGGCAATGTCCCCTGCTCGGTTAGCGAAACATAATCTCGATACCAGAGCATATTCGGCGCAATGAATTCACAAATAAAGGGCACTTCATCCAGCGCTCCGGGATTGATGCTTTTGTTCTGCCAATACTTCGGCAAATGGCTGTAGTAATCCGGCAATGCCATGCCCCGTTCCGGAATGGCCTGAGCAATCGCCATGCGTATATTGTGTTGCCATGTGCGCGATTCAAAGAACCCGGCCCTGTGAGCGGCATCCTGCACCCCATCTGAAAAGGCAATCAGCTTCTTGTCATCATTAAAAACAGAAGCAAAACCGCGATGGATAGCGACACTGGAAAGACTGGCTGCCCGTGACCCAAACACCATCATCGAATCCTGAGAATTGCATACCGGGCAATGATGATCGGTTATTAAACCACGAGGGGTCTGCCGTGCCATCACCGGCTCAAAGAGACGATGCAGTTCTGATTCGCCGCAGCCAAGACAGCTTGTTCCATCCGATATTTTCTGCAGCTGACCACAATACGCACAACAATGGCGTTCTACCCCTTTCCAATCCGGCGGTTTCTCATCATTCTCCAACGGCAACAACATGATGGATTCAGGATCGTTGGAAAAATAGGCCTGATAAATCGAGCGCAAATCGGTTTGAATCTTATGATCTCCTGTGATCATGCGAGAAAGCCAGGCCGTCGTATGGCAATGGGTGCATTGCACCAGTGGAAGATAGAGTTCACCTTGATGGCTTTTATGGTCATCGGCAAAACTCAGTGCAATTAGCTGTCGATTTCCAACATCATCCAGTGGGCGCCTGAGAGAGGTCACCATACGCCTGAGCTCACGCACCCATAATTGCATACGAAGGTTGACCAGCGGTTGCTTATGTTCATCTCTGGCAATCGAAATCAATGCACACAGACTATTGATAAGCAACAGTACCGAGGCATGCGTGGACACTGGCAGTGATCGTTTCAGTTCTGATGAAAGCTCATCCAGCGATTTCGGTTTATCAGTTAAGCTCCGCAGCAGGTTATAAAATAGCTGGTGCTGCTTCAACTGCTGTCCCAGTGTAATGCGCCAAGAGATATCATCAATCTCGGCCTCTCCCTCCTCCGGGAAAAGCAGAGCATACTGTGCAAGCAGATAGGTATTCCTATTGTCATATTGATCAGGATCAAGCGCCAGAGCCATGCCATCTCCCGGCATCAACACATAGTTAATCGGTGCCCCCACCAGAAATGCATCAATAGACTGACGGCTCTCTGCAATAATGCTGTGACGATCGAAATCAGACTGGAATATTTGTTCAGCATAATGCCGCAATGCAGCCTGTTCATCACCGCTACCCAGTGTGGCCGAAGTACCAACACAGATCAGATGCTCTTCAGGCGTATTCAAGCGTGCTTTTAACCTCCGAATCAGGCAAGCCAGATCGGTTCCCTGCGCACCATCAAAGGTGTGCAATTCATCTACCACCAGATAGCGCAAGGTATCCGGCTGATTATATCGCCACAGTTTCTGATCCCCTGGGCGCAGCAGCAGAAAATCCAGCATCTTGTAGTTGGTCAACAGAATATCCGGGGGATTATTACGCAAGGTGTTTTTGTCCGTGATGACCATCTCCGGCCCCATCAACCGGGATGGATTCTCCTCACCTTCGCCGATAAACAGACCAACTCTCAATTTCCCCCGCATGTTCGTTGACTTATGAATCAGCCCGGCAAAACGCTTGGCCTGATCGGTTGCCAGGGCATTCATGGGATAAATGACAATGGCCTTAATACCTTTGCTATTCTCCCGATCGAATTCCTTCAGGCAGTGATCAAGAAGCGGGCAGAGGAAACACTCTGTTTTACCGGAACCTGTTCCAGTTGCAATCAGTGTGGAACAGGAGTCCTCTGACGAACGCAACCGCTTCCAGGCTTGCTCCTGATGTTGGTAAGGTGGGAACTCTGTTTTAAAGCCGGAAAAGAAGTCCTGATGAGTTGTAACCCCCTGTTGAAATGGCAGCTCAACAGAGAGATATGGCCCTTTCATCAAGTTTCCCGGTTGCTCTACAAATCGTTGGAACATGCCAGCAAAGAATGGGGTGTCGGTTTCAAAGCCTGTCGTGATGAAAGACTTGAGCCCTTTGGTGATCTCTTCAGAGAGAATACTTGGCAGCATTAGCTAAAAGCGCTCACAGTCGCATGATTCACACTGCTTCATTTCAGCACTTCCCAATAACCACCTTTGGCAGGTCCTACACGACGAATCAACCCATGATCTTTTAACCAGCGAATATTGTTCTCTATCGCTGTACTACTCATTCCCAAGTATTGCGCCAGCGCAACAATAGAGACCCTCGGGTCTGCTCGCATCGTCTCCAGCATGTGCTGACGATTTTCACCCAACTTTTCACCCAACTTTTCACCCAACTGTTCTTGGGTGGTTTTGCCCACCATTTCATGGCTACCACCAGCCTGATGTTCAGGCAGGAAGTGGAAGCTCATCCAAAGCCCATTGACATCACAACTGACCTCTGGTGTCGGCACGCCAGCTTCCGTACACGCCTGCATGATGCGCTCAATACCGCGTCCCCAGGATTCAATCATACCTGCCCGGAAAAACACATTCGCCACATCAGGGTTGAACGGTTGCGAGGCGTGTTTATCCAGCAACTTCTCCACCGTCCAGTTCGGTGGCAGTTCGCCGGGGTTCCAGATCATCAGTTTGTCAGGATAGACGCTGACCTGAATCGGAATACCGCTGGCATAATCCTTATGCACCACTGCATTCAGCACCGCTTCACGCAGTGCTGCCTCTGGCACGGGGAATGTCTCAATCCGCTGTAAGCCTTCATAACTGATCCATGCCCGCAGATATTTGGCTTTGAGAATATCAACCGCCTGATTGACCTGCATCAGCAAAGAACCCTGCACCTCATCCTGATAACGAAGGTCAGCATCATTCTTTTCGAAGTAGCCGATTTTCACATAGGCTCCGCCGACAAAGCGTTCCGGTTCCGCGTAGAACAACAGAGCGGCAGCATGGGTCAGATAATCATCTTTCCATATCTGTTTGTATTCGACTGTTTGGTCTTCGGTCATATTAGGCTTCCCTTCGGCTCAGTGTTCATTGGCTACCCTTCAACTGATAGCGACCCGTTTTTGGTGCGCCGATAAATGCAATCAACTCCCTTGTTCTCAATGCAGCGATATCCCTTTTCGCTGTTTTTTCAGCGACTCCCCATTGCACCTCAATATCGGCAGCTTTAACACGCCTTCCCAGACTCAACTGCTCCAGAAACCATTGCTGACGATCATTTAATGCAGCACCTTCTACAGGGACATTTACAGGGACATTTACAGGGACATCCGGATGAGGCCGAAAAATAACCCGCACACATGAAGCCAGCTCCTGCCACTCAGGCTCAGGGTATCCACCCTGCTTGCAGGCAGTGATGATGCGCTGATAACCACTGCCCCATTGCTCCATCAATCCGAGTTCGTGCAGCACTCTTGAAACCACGATATTGCGCACATGACTTACGCCTGCCCTGAAATCATCCAGTGTCATGCCAAATGGTAATGCTCCCTGGCTTTGAATCTCCAGTCTGTCAGAGAAGATGGAAATCATGATTCGCATACCTGAGCGACCATAATCAGCATGGGCAAGTGCATTAATCAGCACCTCACGAATCGCAATGGCTGGATATTCAGCAATATCTCTGCGCTGCATGCTCTCTATTTTTGAAGACAGTCGCGTATTTCGTACAATAAAGCGTGGCACATCCGCCACAGCATCGAGTAGTGACGGTATATCCTGCCTATCAAGAAACTCGGTTTTATCAACACCAAGAAAACGGGCGCAAGAAACTCTGGCATATGGGAAATAGCGGCTTCGTATCTCCTCATTTCCAAATAGAATCACTCCGCCATTTGATGGTACGCAACCACTACCGCGGCGAACCAACAGACCGAGTGATTCCTGAGCCGCCGCATCAACAATGTGAGCCTTACCAGTAAACCAACGCTGAATTGCCAACACATCCAGATCATCGGTCGTGGCTCCGATACATGGCAACTGATCAAACGAACTATGGTTATGAATGCGTTCAAGTTCCTGCCTTGTTGCCTCATCGGCCTGTCGATTGGTTGAGCCAAGGCGAACAAACACCCCATCGATTGAGCCTTTTTCTTTCAGGAAAAATGGCCCAGGCCAGTGAGCCACACGAATGAACAACAGGCTTTTATCATCAATCGTCACTGCTTCGATATCGGGCATCATCGCTGGAGAGATACTATCGGCAATCAAACTGGCCATCCGCTCTTCATCTGCCAGAATATCTTCAATTCCCACAATGCTTCCATCATCACCCCTTCCGATAATCAGCGTACCGCCCGCCGTGTTCGCAAAGGCCACCAGCGTTTTCAGGATCGGCTTGGGCGAAGACAAATTCCGTTTAAACTCCAGTGTCTTACCTTCTGGCGAAGTGAGTAAATTATTTGCAGACATCACATCTCCCAATGCACAATTCAAAACTCGCCACAGTTACCCCATTCCATACCAAAGTCTCCGTTGAAAGTGCTCCAGCAGTTTGCTTGCCTGGCTTATTCCTACTGCCTCACCCGCATCATTGCGTCCGATCACCAGCACGCCGCCCTGCGCATTGGCAAAACCACAAATCCACTTCAGATACGCATCTTTCCATATCTGCTTGTATTCGACTGTCTGGCGTTCGGTCATATCATATTTTTTAATCTATTATTCATCTATTCCCTCTTTGGGCAAAAACTCACAGGTAAAAGTTATTTTTCTCGCCCCATTCGTCTCCGCGATAATGATTATGTTCTTCATCTCAGTTTATTCCCAAGCAGACTATGCGCGAAGCAAAACAAAACCAGGCAGCTGAGATTTATTCCGGTCTAGTTTGCTGTCTTAGCGTTTCAACGGCCTCTGCAATTGCACCTGGGTCAGGGCTGCTAGATGCCCACTCTGACCAAAAGTCTCTTGTTGCGCTGTCGGGAGTAATTTGGGGTTTATCCAATTTTATTCTTGTAGGCAGCAATACTGCATCGCCTAAAAGAAGGGCTTCTCCAACATCAAGCAATGGCAATGCCTCGACAAGACTCGCCATCGAGTCAGGCATTAAACGTTTAATTACTGATTGATCTCTATCGTTCGTTAAACGCAGAACAAGAAAGTTATTACACTGGCTTAGAATAGTCCTACTAACGTCCGCAGGCCTTTGGCTGACAACCACGATAGAAACGCCATATTTTCGGCCCTCTTTTGAAATTCTCTCATCGCAGACTAAAGCGAAAGGAGTTCTTTTCTCTGGGCGTGTCCAGAATTGGACATCATAAAGGAGCCGCGCAAGTGTACCCGTAACAACGGGCAGCACATCAGATGGCACTTCAGAGAAATCTATAATCTTTATTCCTGAGCTTCCAGATGACGAATCAAGAATCCTTTTCACTTGTTCAGCAAGCCATGTGTATTGTTGAGTAGTTACTGGCGGTTGAAAAAGAAAACCATATCGACGGTCTTCCAGTTTAGCCCCCAATCGGGAAATGAATCGCGTTAACTTTCCCTCCCAATCTCCTTTTACTGGTTTGCCCGTAGTACCGACCCCTTTCCTTGTATTGTCTCCATTTAATAGCTCCACCAGTTCAGACATTTTGTATGGGATCGGCGAATCAACGGTAAAAGAAGATTTCACATCCTCTTTATCATTCACAGTTTCTCCTTTCAGAGCCCTTACATGGAGCGTAAAACGAGATGCCTGATTTGGAGCATTTTGGTCACTCCTATCAAGAATCATCGAAAGCATCTCATCGCGGTTTAAAAGCCAGTATGGAAGAAACAATGCTGATTCACCTGGATTAGCTAAATCCCCAGGGCCAGCAATCCGAAAATAGGATGCAAAGCCTCCAGCTCCTTCATCAGTTAGTGGCTTATACTCTCCATGCATATCAAACACGATAATGTTTGAATGAGGTAAGGCATTTGCTCGTTCCAATAACAATGCAACAGCCCAGCTTTTTCCTGATCCAGTACTTCCAAGAAGTGCGGCATGCCTTTGAAAAAATTTGTCTCCGTTTGCAATGGCTTCAGCGGACAGATCTGCTGAGAACTTCCCAAACTTTAATCTTTGATGCTCAGGCAAATCAGCCCCGAGCAAACCCATAAACCTCTGGAGGTTCGGGCCATCAATATAAAAGCATTGCCTGTCAATTTGCGGAAACGAGTCAGCGCCTCTTTTGAATGTGTTTCGCATATCTCCATCTACAATCCGATATGTTCCTATAAGCGTGGCAATTATCGCATCCGTTGGTACAGGTCCTAATAAAATCTCAGAACCACTCTCTTCCTCTTCTTCCGCCAACCCTTCAGTCAATGAGCGGGTTACGCGCTCTATTATTGCAATGAGATATTCGGATGCCAAAGAACCTTGTATCGCAACAAGGCAGCCAACTCCAACGGCTGTTACAAGCTCTGAGTTCTCTGCATCGATAAGTACCCGGCTTGTATCAACAGAAGCAACTCGCCCTATTCTTTGGACTTCATTAAATTGAAAAATATTTTGGTCTTCGCTCATATTAATACTCCTTCAACTAGGTTGGTCAAATCCCAATATTCTCCATCTAACATTGACACATTCCCATCAACATCATGAAAACAGGTCAAACCATCATCTTTTTTATCAGCGCTAAGGGCCATGAAACCGGAGCACTCTTGCATTAATTCAACTGCATTGGATGAAAGCGAGTGCGATACGAGCAGGCAACTCTTCCCCCCCTTTAGGTTTCTCTCAAGGTGAGTCTGTAGGTGATCATCATTAAAACCATATCCAATAATCAAATATCTCTTGGCATTATCAATGGCCTTATTCGCATACTCTCTATGGGCATCAAAAGGCTCATTATAACCAACTCTATATTTTGTTTCTCCAGGTGGAATAATTAATGGGGGTAAATTGATAGGGTATGGGCACCTAATTGGCTTACTATTGACTTGATACCAATCCAAGCTTCCATGAGGTTTAAACAGCTTTAATCTATGAGTATATTTTAAAACATATTTGCCTTGGCGTTTTTCTATTCCTCGACAAAAACTATATGCGCTCTCTTGGCGATTAAACTTTCCAATTGAACTTCCAGCAAACATGGAATCGACTGGTAGTCCATTCACTTCGCAAGCGACTTCTATCAAACGATCATAATTCGTAGTTAATACTGTAATTTCGCTGGGTGTAGGAGGGAGCGCCTGAAGCAAATTGCTAAACCGAAGAGTTCTCTCTCCTGATAGAACCTCTGAAATTACGCTTCCTTCAGCCTCTAATATCAACTTGGCGGTTTCAAGAACAATTGAACTATTTACAGTATCAGGTAGTCCTCGTCCAGAGAGCACTTCTTCCAAGCCGCAACCTGATGTAAGCAATCCACTTATTTTATTCCATGATGCAGAAAACTCAGATGGGACAATTGGAGTAATGGTCTTATTCAAATGATCTGCCAATGCCCTCATTCCTGGCAACCCTTCAGCAGATGAAAGACCACAACCAACGATGATAACTAGACCGTCACCTAAAATGGATTGTATTTGTTTCATCTCTTTATCAAAACTCATGGGCACTCCAGAAAGTCGGTGACAGTACATTCATTTATCACCCACTCCCGGCATCAACTGCGCCTGTATTTTCAAACGATCCTGTTCAAGCTCATGTTTCAATTCAGCTTCGGTCGGAAGATAAAGCAAATACTTGGCGGCGAAGAGTTGCTCGCTGTCGGTGAGGACTGAGTATTTCACCACTGCTTCACTTTTCTGGCTGCATAGAATCAGACCAATGGTGGGATTATCACCTTCAGGCCGATGATGCTGATCGTACATGCGGACATAGCTATCCATTTGTCCAACATCCTGATGACTTAATTTCCCCAGCTTGAGATCAATCAACAGAAAGCATTTGAGTTTGAAGTTGTAGAACACCAGGTCGATGTAAAAATCCTGATCCTCAGTACGGATGCGTTGTTGCCTTGCGACAAAGGCAAACCCTTTGCCCAGCTCCAGCAGAAAAGATTGCAGATTATCCAGTAACCCCTGCTCCAAATCGGATTCATGCAGGTGTTGATCGGACAGGTTGAGGAAGTCGAACACATACGGATCGCGCAATACATCTTTTGGGCGTAGCTGCGGCTCCGCTTCCATTGCATTGATCTTCTCTTTGGCTTCAAGCACAAGCGAAGTGGAATCATGGCTGGATAGAATACGCTCGTAATAGAGCTTACTGATTTGCCGATCCAAAGCACGGGCACTCCAGCTTTGTTCAATCGCTTCCTGTTGATACCAAGCTCTGGCTTTGGGGTCTTCAACGCGGATGAGTTTCCTGTAGTGCGTCCAGCTCAATTTGTGACTCACTGCGTCCCATTTTGGAAAACAGAGATAAAAGCTACGCATATTCCGCAGGTTGCTGGCATCAAAGCCTTTGCCAAATTCACTGGTCAGTTGTTTTGAAAGCAGTTGCAACTGTTGCTTGCCATAGGCCGCCCGTTGCTGCCCTTGTTGCTCATGCTCGACAATCTGACGACCTATCTGCCAGTAACTTTGCACCATCGCCTGATTGACAGCCTGCCGCACATGTTGGTGCGCTTGCTTGATGATTACTGCGATATCATAAAAAAGCAGTTGCATACCATCAGAAGATGGTTCAATCATGGGCTTTGAATTACTCATTCATTCTCTCCTCAAACACTGCCCTCGCTGTATTTTCTGTCCACCTATCACGCTGAAAAGCATCTGGTAATGCCACTACACTACCCATCTTCTTCATCAGACCCTCGATGCCGAAAGCTTCTTGGTGCCATCTATGATAACAATATTTTCAGCGCCTACCTGGCCTATGCCGGTGAGTATCCTATTCACTTTTCTAATCTCAGCTTCGGTGTAACAGAGAATTACTTTTATATCATTTATCGATTTTGAAGCCTTTTTATATATCTCAGTTTGATTCAACAGATTCCTCTTCAGTGAACTTGAGGATGCCAACTTAAACTCCACAATCGTGGAGTCTCTCTCCCCGCAGGAGATTTTATAGTCGGCAGGGCCACGCCCATTATTTACCTCTGAGTTCACATCAAATGTGGATGGAATATCCGCTGAATCGTATCTTCAGATGCAATGGCCTTTCCTTTATCTTTATCTTTATAGAAAATTCGATACCCATCGTTGTCCTCGATGACTTCCTTGAGGTAAATTGCTCGTTGAAGGGCGGCCTCGTAACTACTGGGTTGCAAGGCATAGAAGTCACTACAATCTGCCATTTTATTACAAAACTCAGACAGCGTTGAAATCAATTCTCTTTTAATTTTCTCAACTTTCTCAGTTGAGATTATTGATGCGGAATCTTTGGTACTTTCCTTATGGCGAATATAGTAATCCAAAATTTCCGGATATTTTTTTATCGTGGCACTAATAGCTCGTTCAATATCTTGTTGCCTCGCATCTTGTGGCGGCATCATTTTCTGGAAATACATATTTATAGAATCACGAAGCTCACTATTTTCCAGTGCATTCGTAATCTTTCTAAATTGATCTCTTAAATCACTATGGCAAATAAATGCATCATCTTTGGTTAGAATATCCAATGGAGTTAGTAAAATATAATCGCCATCTTCAAAGTAGAAATATGGAAGAACAAATGACTTTGGCACCCAGGCCATGAGTTGGTCATCGAACATACATCTAATTGAAAATTTTTTTCTCTGATCTTCCCTTAAATACTTGAGCGCAAATTCTTGCGTATAGTTCAATAAATATTCGAGAATTATATTTGCAGTAAAATCGCTAATAAAATCACGACCTATGCCTGCACCAACCAATGTGAGCTTCTCGATATGAGAAGCTGATGAAATGGTTTCATTGCCAAAGTTGGAATAAAACCCATTAAAAGCTCCAATTAAATTATGAGCAAATCTGGCACCTAAACCTCGACCATTATTGC
>ENA-ORDP01001006-ORDP01001006.1-marine-sediment-metagenome-genome-assembly--contig:-NODE-1006-length-16542-cov-2.326136_pt1 | contig 16542 bp, 20 predicted proteins | sample MGYA00248627_ERZ508539 | MGnify/ENA primary metagenome ERZ508539 (study PRJEB26208, sample SAMN05571518) | marine sediment metagenome | biome: deep sea; feature: Hydrothermal vent; material...
ACTACGATTTTCTAGACACCCACAAAAGCAACTCTATTGCATAAAAAAAGAGTTAACTTACTGATAGTTAACTCTTTATGTAGTCCGTAGGGGAATCGAACCCCTGTTACCAGGATGAAAACCTGATGTCCTAACCACTAGACGAAGGGACCTTATTATTGCCTCCTTGATAAAGGGGCGGGGGGATTATTGATTGGTTATTAATTTTAAATAAGGAATTGCCTTTGATAAATAAAATTAAACAAAAAAGCCCTTTCGGAGGACTAAAAAAATTATAAGGCATTTTTTGTAAAATGTCAATATAACACATAGCCGGCCTTTATTTATCTTGTGCTCGCAGATGGACTTGAACCATCGACCCCCACGTTATAAGCGTGGTGCTCTAACCACTGAGCTATGCGAGCGGATTGGTGGTTGTGTGGGCGATACTGGATTTGAACCGGTGACCTCCACGATGTCAACGTGGCGCTCTAACCAACTGAGCTAACCGCCCTAAAAACAAAAAAAGGACTTAATCCTTCGGTTGTTTAAAATTTACCACTAAAGCCGTTTTTTTTCAAGCCCTTTTATAGGACTGCCGTCAAACTGTCTATATCGGCAGCTTGCTTAATTTATTTTTTATCATTTCAATAACTTCTTTTTCCAGCTCTTCCGTCGGCTTCTCGGCTTTTATCACGGCCATTTTTTTTGTCCCTTCCGGATTTAATTCTTTAATTAAGCCGAGAGAGTCAATGTTTTTAATTGAGTAAATAATCGCTTTCGCGTATTTTTTTCCGTTAATTTTAAGCGTATAAAACAAAACAATAATTTTGACTTCAGGCATATTGATTATGAGCTCGTCAATCACTTCGTCCAGATCTTTTTCGCCGGTTTCGGTTTTGGCAAAATCATCTTCTTTAAGAGTTGACCAAACTAATTTATTCCCCATAGCTCCGGATAGCCGCGCTAAGACTCTCCCCCAAAGCTTTAACACATTAAGAGGCCTGGAACGATAAAGTTGGTTTACAATTTTTTCCCTGTCCGCTCCCATGGAGACGAGTTGGGCGGCGGTTGATAATGCCGCCGGAGTCACATTCGGGGTTTTAAAGCTGCGTGTTTTTGAAATCATTCCGGCTAAAAGGCAGGTGGCGATATTCTCGTCAATAAACGCGCGGGAATAATTATTAAAAAGAGAAAATAGAATTTCAGAAGTGGAAACGGCGGTTAAATCTATTTTATTGATTTGCCCGAATTCTTCATTTGATCCGTGATGGTCAATATTAATAATCGGAGTATTATAAAAAAATTCCGTATCGTTGTCATAAATTTTTCCCAAAAATTCCAAATCAGGCGTGTCAATTACGATTATTAAATCATATTTAAAATCGCCAGAGCGGGTGGAAATATCACCTTCGTTAAAAAAACCGTCCTTGGGAGATATAATAAAATTTAATGTATTATCTTCCACTTTATATTTTATTTGATTAACCTTGGTGTTGGCGATATTTAGAGAGATAATAAACTGCCGCAAATTGTCCACCGAGTTTTTAATTTTTTCGTAAGCCGGCAGAAATGAATAAAGATTGCTTTGTCCAAATTTTTCCGCCGCGACATCAACCTGTTTGTCTAATTTTTTTAAAAATAAACACATAGCCAAAGCAGAGGCGACAGAATCCCCATTCCATGTTTTTCTGAAAGTGATTAAAATGTTTTTTGCTTTTTTAATTTGTTAAGAAATGCTAAAATAAAATCTAAAATAAACCCTATGCCCAGTCCCAAAATAATTAAATAATTCATTTTTACATTTGTTTATAATATTAATGTCTGATTTTTAATTTATATAATTTCACTTTAACGAATAATTTATTAATCTTGTTTTTGTTTTTATGATATGAAATCACTTGAAAAAAAAGCAAAAGCATATGCATTAAAAAATGCACTTTCTCATGAAGGGAAATCTAAAATAGGTTCTGTTATTTCTGCTTTGTTTAATGAGGGTTTAGAAAAAAGCGAAGTCAAAGAATATTCAAAAAAAATTTCTGAAATAGTTTCAAAAGTTAATGCTCTTTCATTTGAAGAACAAGAAAAGGAATTTGAAAAACTTAAAGATGAAATAAGTGAAAGAGAAGTTCGTGAGGGTTTGGAAGAATTGCCGAATGCAGAAAAAGTAGTTATGAGATTTGCCCCTTCACCTTCAGGACCTTTACATATTGGGCATGCGATGACAGCTTCTTTATCATTTCTTTATGTAAGGAAATATTCTGGAAAATTTTATGTAAGGATAGAAGATACTAATCCTGAAAATATTTACAAACCAGCTTATAAAATGATTGAAGAAGATTCAAATTGGCTTTTTGATGATGAAGCTGAAATTGTAATACAATCATATCGAATGGAAACTTATTATAAATATGCTGAAAAACTTATTAATAAAGAAGCAGCTTATGTTTGCACTTGTTCTGGCGATGAATTCAGAGAGTTTTCAGATAAAAAGAAAAATTGTCCTTGTAGAGATTTGAATACAAAAGAAAATTTAGAAAGATGGAAAAAAATGCTTGATAAAGGGAGCTTTAAACAAGGTGAAGCTGTTTTAAGATTTAAGTCAAATATGGAAGATAAAAACCCTGCAATGAGAGATTTTCCTTTAGCAAGAATAAATACAACAACTCATCCTATTCAAAAAAATAAATATAGGGTTTGGCCTTTGATGAATCTTGCAGTTACAGTTGATGATATTGAAATGAAAATAACCCACATTATAAGGGCTAAAGACCATAGAGATAATGCAAAAAGACAGGAAATGATTTACAAAGTTCTTGGAAAAAAATTTCCTTGGACAGGTTTTTTAGGAAGATTTAAATTTAAGGATTTAGAATTATCAACAACAAAAATAAGACAGGAGATTGAGCAGGGAAAGTATTCTGGATGGGATGATAAAAAACTTCCAACTTTAATCTCATTAAAAAAACAAGGGTATAAACCAGAAGCATTTTGGAAATTTGCCGAGCAGATTGGACTTTCTGAAAATGATAAAGTTATGGATAAAAAAGAGTATTTTACTTTGTTAAAAAATTTTAATAAATAATTTTGAAGATATACAACAATATTTATATAGTATTTTTTTGTAATATAATTAATGAGGAATAATAAAAGAGGTATTTCATCTATAGTAGTTTCATTAATGATGATTGTTTTGGTTTTAGTTGCAGTTTCTGTTATATGGTATAGTGTAAAAACAATTCTTAAAGGGGGAACAGAGCAAATCAATCAAGGAACAAAATGCTTAAAAATTGATGTAACTACAACAAATTTAATTTGTAATGGGACAAACAATGATACTTGTAGTGTTACAGTTACAAGAAATCCAGGTGGAGAAGATATTGCAGGAATAAAATTAGTTTTTACAAATTCAACAGGAACGAAAAATTATGTTTATGATGTTCCAGGAAATATTGCTCCATTAGAGGCAAAAACAGAATCAGGAATTAATACAAATGTATCAAATGCAAATAATGTTAAAGTTGTAATTTATTTCAAAGATGCTGCGGGAAAAGAGCAATTATGTTCGACAACAATTTAATAATTAGAATAGTAAAATATATAAGTGGGAACTTATAATTATTTATAATAAAATGGTGATAAACAAAAGAGAGAAATCTTTGAAACATATTTTTTTAGGAATTATGCTGATGATTTTTATATTTCCAATTGTGAGTGCACAGCAAAATACAACAACTGAGGCTGGAATAACACCTGATTCTTTTCTTTGGGGTTTTGATAAAACATTAGACCAATTAAGTTTAATTCTTACTACTGGTGATGTTAATAAGGCAAAAAAAGCTTTGGAAATTGCTCAGGAAAGATTAGCAGAGATTAAAATTATGATTGAAGAAAATAAATCAAATGCTGCTGAAAGAGCAAAAGTGGAGCACGGCAAACTTTTATCTGGAATAGAGCAGAATATTGTGAAATTAAAAGAGGATAATTCAACAGATGAAATAAAAAAAGTGATTGATATAGAAAAAGAATTAGATGTATATGATCAGAAAGTTCAGCAAACTTTTGGAGAATTAAAAATAAAGATAAAAATTGATGGGAAAATTACTTCAGAACAAAAGAAATTAATTGCTTCAATTTTAAACAGTTTGGAAGGGCAAACAGGTAAAGTTGAAATTGAAATTGAAAATAAAAAAGATGAGATAAAGGTGAAAATAAATCAGGAAACAGGCAGATCTGAAAAAGAAATTGAATCTGAAATAAAAGATATGGAACATGAAAAAGGCATTGAGAAAGATAAAAAAGCTTTTGATACCATAAATGATGCAGAGGAAGAATTTACTAAATTTTTGGAAAAAGCTAAAGAAAAAAATATAACTGTTTCTCAAAATTTAACAAACCAGTTTAATTCTTTATTAAAAGAAGCAAAAGACCAATTTAATCAAAGCAATTTTATAGAGGCAAGGAAATTGGCAAAACAAGCAGAAAGATTAATTGATAATGAAAAAGAAGATAATAATGAGTTTGAATCTGAAAAAGAAATTGAAGTAGAAACAGAAGATGGAAAGACAAGTGTAGATATAAATATTAATGGAGAAAAACTAAAATTTGAGATGAATACTGCTGATTTAAATGTAATAATTGGCGAGATATCTGATAGAACAGGGTTAAGTAAAGATGAAATTAATAATATTATAAAAACAAATAACAAAGGTGAGCAAGAAAAAGATAATGAAAAAGAAGATAAAGGTGGAGATAAAAAAGATAAAGAAGAATCCAGTTTAAATAATGAAAATTCTGATTCTGGAAGTAGCAGTTCATCAAACAGCGATTCTTCAAAGAATATTTCTAGTTCTGATAATATATCTTTAGATAATAACAATATTTCTAATAATAAAGATAAATAAGAATAATGGAATCTTGATAGTTAAATTATATAATAATTTATAATTTTTTTCTCAGTTAATTTTAAAAACCTTTTAGTTTTTATTTTAATATGAATATTACAAACTATCGGCATTGTTCAAAAAGGTTTTAATAGCTCTGCTTCTAAATTAAATATGGGAATTTATCAATCAAGAATTGATATATATTTTGACGGTTGTGGTCTAACGGTTATGACGTGTGGTTGTGGTCCGCAAAAAGGGAGTTCGACTCTCCCCTTCCGTCCTGAGTGTAATAAAGGGTGAAGTCCTTTTCAAAAGAGGTAAAATAAAATGAATTATGAAAATATTAAAAATATAATTTTTGTTTGTAAATATAATGCTTTTAGGAGTAAGATTGCTGAAGCTTATTTTAAGAAGATAAATAAGGATAATAAGATTAATGTGGTTAGTAGGGGGTTTATTATGGGGGAAACTGCAGATATAATACAAAAAAGAAAAGCCAGAGAGGTTGGAATTGAGATTAAAGGAAACTCTAAACCTTTAATTTTAAAAGAATTAATAAAATCAGATTTGATTATTGTTGTTGCAGATGATGTCCCAAAAATTATGTTTGATTATAAACTTGAATCTATTAGTGAAAAAGTAATTATTTGGAAAATTCGTGATGAACAAAAAATGAATGAAAAAAATATAGAAAAAATTATCAAGAAAATTCAGAAAAGAGTTGATATATTAATTAAAAAATTGGAGAAGGAAAAATGAAAATAGAAAAAGTTAAGGGATTCAATGATTTTACCGGAGAAGAAGCTAAAAAGAGAACTGAAATTAAAAAGATTTTAGTGGAAACTTTTGAAAAATATGGATTTGAACCTGCTGAAACTCCTATAATAGAATATGAAGAATTTGTCAGGGGAGAAAATCAAAATGACGAAGCTGTTTCTGATATTTTTAAATTAAAGGACAAAGGTAAGAGAAATTTGGCATTAAGATATGAATTTACATTTCAGTTAAAAAGAATTTCTAAAAACAAAAAACTTCCTTACAAAAGATATCAAATTGGTGAAGTTTTTAGAAATGAGCCAACTTCTTCAAACAGGTTTAGGGAATTTACACAATGTGATATTGATATTATAGGTTCAACAATAAAAAATGAAGCTGAAATTTTAGCACTAACAAAAGAAGCTTTTGATAAAATAGGAATTAAATTTACAATTTATTTTGGTAATAGAAATCTTTTAAATGAGATTTTAGATAAGGAAAAAATAAAAAACAAGGAAGAGGTTATGAGGGAAATAGATAAGCTTGATAAATTACCTGAAAAAGTAATTAAAAATAATCTGAAAAAATACAAAGCTGAAAAGATTCTTCAAATTATAAAAAAACCTGAAGCTTATTTTAAGAAATATAAATCTTATTCAGAAGTTGAAGAGTTAAAGAAATTATGCAAAATTTATGGGGTGGATTTAACTTTCTTACCTTCACTTGTTCGCGGTTTAAGTTATTATGATGGAAATGTTTTTGAAATAAAAACCTCAAAATTAAAAGAAACAATTTGTGCAGGGGGAAGTTATAATGTTAATAAAATTCAATCAACAGGAATTTCTTTTGGATTAAATAGGTTAAGTAATATTTCAAAATTAAAAATAAAAACAGAGAAAACCTTAATTATTTCATTAAATCAGGATAAAGAGGCAATTAATCTTGCTCAAAAATTAAGAAATCAAGGGAAGGTAATATCTGTTTTTTACGGAAAACCATCAAAAGCATTGGAATATGCTAATTCTTATGATTTTGAAAAAGTGATTTTTATTGGGAAAGAGGAAATAAAAAAAGGAAAATTTAAAGTTAAAAATATGAAAACAGGGATAAGCAATTATGAAAAGTTTTAAAAAAATACTTATTTTGATTATTTAATGGTTAATTTGAAACAAAAAACTCAGGATATTTTAGATTTAGCAGGTATTAAAATAAATGGAAACAATTCTTGGGATATGGAAGTTAAAAATCCAAGATTTTATTCAAGAGTTTTATCAGGAGGTTCTTTGGCTTTAGGGGAGAGTTATATAGATGGCTGGTGGGATTGCAGGGCATTAGATGAATTTTTTTACAAAGTTTTAGAATCAAAATTAAATGAAAAAATTAAGGGTATTAAATATATCCTTCCTTCTTTTATTAAAGCAAAGATAATTAATTTACAAAAAAAATCAAGAGCTTATGAAGTTGGAAAAAAGCATTATGATCTTGGTAATATTCTTTACAAAAAAATGTTGGATAAATATATGAATTATAGTTGTGGTTATTGGAAATATGCTAAAAATTTAGATAAATCTCAAATTGCAAAACTGGATTTAATTTGTAAAAAAGTTGGTTTAAAACCAGGGATGAAAGTTTTAGATGTTGGTTGCGGTTGGGGGGGTTTTGCAAAATATGCTGCTGAAAAATATAAAGTTGATGTTGTTGGAATTACTATTTCAAAAGAACAAGCAAAATTAGCTCGTAAGCTTTGCAAAGGATTGCCTGTTGAAATAAAACTTGAAGATTATAGAAATCTTCCAAAAAGCAATGAAAAATTTGATGCTATTATTTCCATTGGGATGTTTGAGCATGTGGGGGTTAAAAATTATAAAATTTTTATGAAAGTTATTTATAAATTGTTGAAAAATGAGGGATTGTTTTTATTACATACAATTGGAGGGAATGAATCTGTAAATTTGACAGATCCTTGGATAGGGAAATATATTTTTACAAATTCAATGTTACCTTCTATAAAACAAATTGCAGAAGCATCAGAGAATATTTTAATATTGGAAGATTGGCATAATTTTGGAACAGATTATGACCGGACTTTAATGGCATGGCATAAAAATTTTAATAAAAATTGGAATAAAATAAAAAAATCTAACAATTATGATGAAAGGTTTTATAGGATGTGGAATTATTATTTGTTAAGCTGTGCAGGAAGTTTCAGGGCAAGGAAGAATCAGTTATGGCAGATTGTATTTTCTAAAAATGGTATAAAAAAAGGATATAAAAGTATAAGATAGCGAGGATATTATAAATTACAAAAATTAACAATTATTTCTTTATTTCTGACTTCTGGATGAAATAATGTTGCATAAAAATTTTCTTGATTAAATGTTTCAGGTAAAACCTGAAAATTATGCAGATGATAAACTTGTTTTTTCCCTTGGATTCCAAGAAATTTATTAATTTTTATTTCCTTTAATCCAATTTGTTTTTTATTTTTTAGTTTATGATTTGATATTAATCCAATTATATGAGAACCTCCACAAATTCCAAATAGGGGTTTTTTATAATTTTTAATCCACAAAAATTCTTTAATATTTTTCAAAAAATTATTATCCCTCAAAGAAGTTCCGCAAATTATTATTTTATCTGTAAGCAAATCTTTTTTTATTAAATTCTTGTAATGTTTTGTCTTAAATTTTATTTTATTTTCATTTAAAATATCTTCAATTGGTTTTACAAATTCAAGTTTATGCAATTTTTCATTACAGATATTTATTATTAAAATTTTCATAAGCAAATTAAGAAATTATAATATATAAAGATTAGATTTTTTTATTTTTAAAAATATATTCTCTTTTTTTTAGGAATTTATAAGTATAAATAATTAAAATGCTAATTAGTATGGTAAAAAGAATTAATCTTCCAAAGTATTTTGATGCGACTTCATAACTTTTTCCGAAGACATAACCAATTAAAACAAAAAGTGCTGCCCAGCTTATTCCTCCAATAATATTGTAAAGGAGAAATTTTGAAAAAGGGACATTTGTTGAACCTGCAACAAAAGGAGCAAAAGCTCTTGTCAAAGAATTAAACCTGCCAATAATTAATGATTTTCCAGTATGGTTATTCATTATTTTTTTTGTTTTTTCAAAATATTCTTTTTTGAATAGAAAATATTTTCCATATTTTGTAATGAATGAATAACCATATTTTTTGCCTAATGAGTATCCAATCAAATCCCCTAAAATTGCACCTAATGCTGCGAGAAAAATAATATCTCCAACATCTAAAATACTTTGTTTAGCTAAAAATCCCCCTACAACGACGATTGATTGTCCTGGAATTATCAAACCAAAGAGGGGTGTTGCTTCCAGCATAGCAGTAATAAAGATAATTAAATACCCCCATAAACCTAAAGCAGAAATAGGGAGATTTAAAACATAATCAATAAAAGACATAATTAATAAAACGCAATCAAAGGTATATAAATTTGTTTACGCAATATCAATTTCTATTCTCCAAGAATTTTTCTCACCAAAAATTTTTGAGTCAATGATTTTTAATGGCTTTTTGAACAAAGGGCAATCAAGAACAAAACTTTCAAATTCCCCACCCTCTCCTGCAGGATTTATTTTATATTTCTCATTTAATTCTTTAACTTCTTTAATAAATTTTTTGTCAATTTTTCTTCCTAACCAAGATTCGTCAAGGGGATAAGCAAAAACACCTGTAATTATAACTTTAAATTTATTTTTTATTAAATCACTAAGAATCTCAAATTGGGATTTTTGCCATAAAGGATTAAAACATTCTAATTCAAGTTTGTCACATATTTTTTGAACTCGTGAAGCTTGATAAACAGATTCAACAGCTCCTGTAACAATTACTTCAATTTTAAATTTCTTTTTCGCTTTTTTAATTGCTTTTTCCAAATCTTTTAATTCTAATTCTTTTTTTCCTTTTGTTCTCTGGATTATCAAGGGAATATTCATAACTTTTGCTTGTTTTTTTGTTTTAGATATTGAAGGAGTATGAAACATAAAACTCTCTTTGTTTTCTGAAAAAATAGAAATTAAACAAGTTATTTCATAACCTTGTTTTTTTGCTAAATAAGTTGCAAAAGTTGAATCTTTTCCTCCTGAAAATAAAACAGCACATTTCATAGAATAAAAAAAGATAGATTGTTTTTAAGGTTGTTTAAATGTGATTAAAAAAATCTAAAAAATTTAAATTTAGAATTTGAACATAATTTATAAAGAATTAATTTTTATATTCTGTTATGGAACTAGAATTATTATTAAGATTATATTCTAAAATATTTAAAAAAAATCAAATATCTACAGAAATAGGAAGATACTATCATTCAACAATAAGAACACATATGAATTCCATAATTGGAGATGGAAAAATAAAACCTGGAATGGAATATATTAAGCGTCCATCCGAAGAGGAATGTTTAATAGGTGCTTTTGGATTAGATAGAAACCTTTCAAGAAAGCATGTTTATGCTTGGAGAGATTTAAATTCTGCCATAAATAGTGCTAAACAAAAATCAGAAACAGCAAATTATGATGATTACTCACTAGAAGATAGAATGCCTGTTGTAATACCTTTTTTAATTAGAGACAATAGAATCTCAAAAGATCCTGAATCTGGTGAAGGTGGAATGATGATTGTTGGAGCAATTGATAAATTTGAAAAACCAATTATTCTGGAGCCCTCTAAAAATTAATTCTCTTCCCTCAAATCTGAAAAAGGATTATTATACTTGAAATATGTTTTTTTAAGCCAAATATTAATTTCCCCAAAATGTTCATCTTGTTCAAGCCATATTTTTTGTTGGTTTTCTAAATGTAATAGGGAATGAAATGAAATTATTTTTTCATCTTTATCTTCTTTAACAATTTCATTAAAAGAAATTTTTTTCCTTTCTTTATCTTCCTGAAAATAATCAGTTAATTTTTTGTAAATCTCATTTATTTTATCATTTACAAGATATTTATTTTTTGGAAGTGAAATTGAAGTTTCCCTTAAAACATTTTTTTTAACTATTTCTTTTTTAATTCTTCTCCCTTCAGTAATTATGGCTTTATTTAATGATTCAACTAATTCATTTAATGTGACTTTTTTAAATCTTGGAAAAGGGCTTCTTGGAATCAACTCAGGAATTTCATCGTCAAAATCAATCATTTCAATTTTTTTTATAATTTTTTCTTTTTTTCCAAAAAGAATTTCATCTATGCTTTTTATGTATTGATTTAATAATACTTCTGATTTAATTCTTAAAAGAAGTGCAGCAGCTAAAAGAACCTTGCTTGAAACAAAATAATTATCTTCTTCAAGTTTTTCAATTTTTTCCAGATATTTATTTGTTAATTTATTTATATCAATATCCCAGGCATTTAATTGCTCTGTATTTATCAAATCATAAATAATCTCTCTCCATCCAAGTTCTTTGCTGAAAATTAAATCGTGAATTTGTTCTTGTTTTGCTTGTTTGTCAGATATCTTGGATTTTTCCTCTTTTTCCATAATAAGTATAAGAAATTGTATTTTATAAATTATTTATTTATAATGTAGTGCCTAAAAATTAGATTTAATAAATTACTACTAAGCATTGACTACTTCAAGTCATTCTTCAAGAGTAACAAAACCAAAAGGTTTATATACTTGAAGGGATTGTATTTTCTATCACCTCTTTTTCCCAGGAGAATCTTCAAGTCATCTATTTTTTTGATTTGAAGACCTCCTAGGGTTTATAATTATAATATTAATGAAAACTAAAAAAAATAATTTACCTTTAATTATTTCTATTTTGGATGAAGCTTGTTCTTCTTTTGGATATTCTTTTAATAATTTGGATGATAATTCAAATATGATTTTTTCTGTTTCAAATGGAAAGAAAACTTTTTTTTCAAGTGTAAGTGGAATATATCCTTTAAATCCTAGTTCAAATAGTAAACTTGTTAAAGATAAAGTGTGGACATCTATGTTTCTTCGCTCAAAAGGATATAAAGTTCCTAGTGGAAATCATTTCTTTACAATTCCAAACTATTTAGCATTTGATACTTCTGGTAAGGAAATTGAAGATGCTTTAGTTTTTGCAGATTCTATTGGATATCCAGTTTTTGTTAAACCTAATTCTTGTTCACAAGGTCTTTTTGCAGAAATAGATTATTCTCCTCAAGAAGTACGAGATCATTTTGATCAGATATCAGAAGTAGACCATATAGCAATTGTTCAAGAAAAAATAACTGGATTGGAATATAGAATTTTTGTAAGTAATGGAGAGCCACAATTTGCATATTCAAAATCAGCTTGCAAAATTATTGGAAATGGTAAACAAAATGTTTTGAGTTTAATTGATATTGTAAATCAAAATATACAAAAAACTAACAATCAAATTAATCCTTCTTCTATTTATTTAAAAAATCATCTTGCAGAACAAGGATTATCCTTAAATTCTTTCCTTAAAATTGGAGAAGAATTAAAAGTATCTTCTAAAAAAAATCTTTCTGCAGGAGGAGAAATAATTGATTATACCGAAAATTTTTCAGATTTAACTATTGATTGGGCAAAAGAATTAGTAAATTGTTTAGGATTAGGTGTCGTCGGTATAGATGTTTTTGTTCAAGATTCTATTAATAAGCCAGATGGATTTACTATTATAGAAGTGAATAATAACCCAGGCCTATCTGGAATATATAAATTAGGTAAAAAGGAAAAAGTAATGGATATATGGAAGAAAATACTTGAAACTTATTTTAATTAATTTAAATTTTAAGAAAAATAATTATTGTTTCTTTTCTTTATCATCTTTAGGTAATTCAGAACTTTTTTCTTCTTGAACCACTTCCTTATTTTTTGATTCAAATTCGGAATAATGACATTTACCACAATAAAATCTTTTTTGAGAATTCATTAAAAAAACTCCTGGACCACATCTTGGGCAAAATCTTTCTCTTATTATTTTATCACCTTCAATTTTGTATTTTAAATATTTCTTACTTGTTGGTTTATTTTTATGAGGTTTTTTCCCTTTTTTTACTGCTTTTTTACCTTCAGCCATTTTTATCATCTCCTGTTTTATTATCTTCCTGGGATTTTTCAGAACTCTCACTTAAAGTTTCTTCTTTTGAAGTGTCAGCTTTAGCATTTTCTTCACTTTGAGATTCTTTATTTTCAATTTTTTCTTCAACCACTTCTTTGGGTTTTATTAAATCATCTTTTTTCTTTTTTATTTCTACTTTATTTTTATCTTCTTCTGACTTATAGATAAAAGTAGTTATATTAAAATCATTTGAGCCAAATTTTCCGTGAATTTTTTTTATTTTTATATTTTCAATTTGAGCTGAAAATTTCTCTGAAATTAATTTTCCAATTTCTAAACGGCTTGGAGTAATTTTTGCCTGAACTTCAAATTGAATCTCTCTTCGATTAAATAAAGGATTTTCTTTTTTTTCTATTAATTTAAAATTTTCCATTGTGTTTTTTGATTGTAAAAAATGTAGCTAAAATTTTTAATTTTGTCCTTGGAATTATCTTGTTTTAATTGCAAAATTTCCTTTTTCTTTTATATTTAATTTTTGAGCTATTTCTGATTTCTCAGGATTTAAAACAACAATTTTTCCTTTAAAACTTTCTGTTGATTCTTTAGAATCACAGCCAGGGCATTTATCACCCTCATAAATTCTATTACAAATTTTGCATGCTTTTGATTTTACCATTTTATTTTTTCTTTCCTTTATTAGATTTTTTTTCTAACATTAATATTTTTTTAGCTTCTTTTTCTTTTGCTAACTCTTTGCAGAGCTCGATATGCCCATCAACCATATACTTGAAGCCTTTTTCTAATTTTTCTATAGTATCACCTTCATATAATATTAAACTATTTTCTGCATTAAGTATCTTGCCATAGTAGCAGCCATCTTCTTTGCTATACTCAATGGACCCTTTAAATCCGTTGTATTCCAAAGTGTCCATTTCATAATTCCTTCTCAAGAAATTATGAAGAATAAAAACTCTTAATTTACTGATAGAAAAGCTACAGTAATTCATCGATAAGTCAAGTAAAAAAACAGGAAAAAAGGGGGCGATACGGTTAAGAAAATGGCTGTCTTAACATTAGGACTGACAGTTAGTTATTCAAGAGACTTGCCTCTTTTTGATATTTTCACTATATTATCCCAGATTCCATTCCCCCTTCTGGAGAATATCTATGATACGCGTCATGCCCTTTAAAGGTGTCCGATACAATAAAGATGTCGTGAAAGACCTCAATCTGGTGGTCACACCGCCGTACGACAAGATCAACAGTCGATTGCAAGGCGAGTACTACGATCGCAACCCCTACAACTTTGTCCGCCTGGATAAGGGACGTGAAGAGGATAAATACGAAAGTGCCCACCGTCATTTAGAGCAATGGCTCAAAGATCAAGTCTTGATCAGGGATGAGAAGCCATCCATTTATTTATACACTCAAGAGTACCAGTTTGACGGGGTGACTAAAGTACGAAAGGGCTTCATATCGTTATTAGAACTGGATGAATTCGAAAATGGAAACGTATTGCCCCATGAACAAACCTTATCCGGTCCCAAGAAAGATCGCTTTGACCTCCTTGTCGCTACAGAAGCCACCTTTGGCCAAATATTTATGCTCTTCAGTGATCCAGAGGATAAAATCATGACTCAGCTGAAGGAAGTTGAAAAGAGTGACCCTGATATCCGTGTTTATGACGATGATCGCAACGTCCACTGTATCTGGAAGATGGATGACCCCCACCTAATCAAGGTAGTTCAAAATGAGATGAAGGAAAAGAAGGCTTACATAGCCGATGGTCACCACCGATATGAAACATCCGTGAACTACAGGAATATCAGGCGGGATAAAATCGGTCAATACACGGGTGAAGAGCTTTTCAATTTTACCATGTGTACGTTTATCAATATGGATGACCCAAGCGGCATGTCCATCCTCCCAACTCATCGGTTCATAAAGAATCTTAAGGCCTTCAACATCAATGATTTCCTGAGTCGATTGAAAGAAGAGTTTGACGTTCAAGCCTTAGGGTCTATCGATGATCTATCCAGGGAATTGGCTAATATAAAGGGTCAACATGCTGTTGGTCTCATGGCTCCCCAGGGTAAGGATTTCTATTTATTAACCCTCAAAGATCTTAAGAGTATGGATAAGCATTTTTCTGAGGACTACTCAAAGGATCTCAAGTCCCTCGACGTTTTAATCCTCCATAAAGCTATATTAGAAAACCTTTTAGCCATTGATGATGAAAAGCTCCGCCAACAGAGTCACGTGAGTTACTTTCGCAGTAAAGAGGATGGCTACCAGCAACTTAAGGATGGTGTGTTCCAACTGGGTTTTCTACTCAATGGAACCAGGATTGAGGAAGTGAAAAGGGTGACTGAAAGCGGGGAGAAGATGCCTCAGAAGTCCACCGACTTTTACCCCAAACTTCTATCAGGTCTTGTGATCAACTATTTAAAATAATGTCTCAGAACATAGATCAGTCCATCCAATCAAGGCGGCATGAATCGGCTTCCCTCTATGAGAAATACATCAACCCTCAATTCCTAAAGGTCTTAAAGACCATTGGCTTTCACAGGGTCTATACGAAAGGAGAGGGGGCCTATCTCTATGACGCTGATGGAAAGAAGTATCTGGATTTTCTAAGTGGCTTTGGGGTGTTCAATACGGGGCGAAACCACTTAGTGATTCGTGAAGCCCTTAAGGATTGTTTGGACCGCTTGACTGCCAATATGGTCCAGATGGATTGTCCTATAAGAAGTGGATTGTTAGCGGAAGCCCTCATAAAGCGAAGTCCTGAAGGGATAGACACCGTATATTTCTGTAACTCAGGGGCGGAAGCCATTGAAGGAGCCATCAAATTAGCGAAAGGAGCCACCCGAAGGCCTCGTATTCTATCTTGTGATGGGGCTTTTCATGGACTCACAACGGGTGCTCTCTCGCTGAACAGCGATGCCCACTTTCGCGAAGGCTTTGGGCCTTTGTTACCAGGAGTTTGCCATGTTCCTTTCAACGATCTGAAAGTCTTAGAGGAGGAATTAGCCATGAAGGATGTGGCGGCCTTTGTGGTGGAACCAATTCAAGGCAAAGGTGTCCATATCCCTGATTCAGGCTACCTAAAAGAAGCAAAAGACCTCTGTGACCGTTATGGGAGCCTCCTCATCGTCGACGAGATCCAAACGGGACTGGGACGAACGGGTCGCTTTTTCGCCTTTGAGTATGACAAAGTGATACCGGATATAATCACTCTGGCAAAAGGGCTGAGTGGTGGATACATCCCCATTGGGGCAGTATTGACCCGACGGAGTCACTTCCTCAAGGTGTTTAGCAGTATGGAACGGAGTGTGGTTCACTCATCCACTTTCAAGGAAAACGATCTGGCCATGACGGCAGGCCTGGCAACCCTCAAAGTATTGGACGATGAAAAGCTCTCTGAAAGGGCCGATAGAATGGGCCACCTTTTATTATGCAAGCTGAAAGACCTTCAAGATCGCTTTCAACTCCTCCAGGACGTTCGAGGCAAAGGCCTGATGATCGCTTTAGAGTTCGGCAAACCGGAGTCCCTCAAACTCAAGACGGCCTGGAAATTGATCCAGAAAGGGAAAAAAGGATTGTTCGCTCAGATGGTGGTGATGGCCCTTTTAGACCGTCATCATATCCTCTGTCAGGTGGCTGGCCATGACTTGGAGGTCATTAAACTTCTTCCTCCCCTTGTCATCACGGAAAAAGAAGTGGATACTTTTATAAAATCCCTGTCCCAAGTGTTGGAGGATTGTCATAAGTTCCCAGGTGCCCTGTGGGACTTTGGATTGACTTTAGCCAAAAATACCCTTAAATCCAGATAAGTTATAGGGGAGTGCAAGTTTCATTTGGGGTAATTAAAAATTG
>ENA-ORDP01001007-ORDP01001007.1-marine-sediment-metagenome-genome-assembly--contig:-NODE-1007-length-16525-cov-35.001396_pt1 | contig 16525 bp, 22 predicted proteins | sample MGYA00248627_ERZ508539 | MGnify/ENA primary metagenome ERZ508539 (study PRJEB26208, sample SAMN05571518) | marine sediment metagenome | biome: deep sea; feature: Hydrothermal vent; material...
CCCGGACAACTGATTGGCGCGTCAGGATTAACCGCATTTTTCGTCTACCTCTATCTTGTCCTCCAACATAGAGCCACTGCGTTACACCCGTTCTGTGTCTGGAAGTTAAACTGATTCAGGAGGTAATCATGCTGGTATTAACACGCCGCGTAGGCGAATCAATTCTTATTTTTCCATCTGATGAACTGTCTCCCGGCACACTGGTTTCGGCATTGTTCGGGGATGGCCCGATCCAGGTGACGCTCACCCGTACCAATGGTAACCAGGCCCGTATTGGTATCGTTGCGCCAGCAGCGCTTACCATTGCACGCGAGGAGCTGGCCTAGGCCCGGTGCCGAAACTCGTTAGGGGATACCCCGGTCCAGCGGCGGAATGCGCGCGTGAAGTTGCTGGGCTCGGAGAATCCAAGCAGGTAAGTGATCTCACCGATGCGTCGGTGGCTGTCCTGTATATACTGGGCCGCCAGATCCTTGCGGGTTTCATCCAGCAGTCGTTTAAAACTGATGCCCTCAGCGTGCAACCTGCGTTGCAGGTTCCTGACGCTGAGATTGAGCGAGCTGGCAATATCTTTTTGCGTGGGCTGCCCGCCGGGTAATCGTTCAATCAACCGCGAACGTACCTGCATCGAAACGTTCTCTCTGTCAAAGCGTCCCAGGTAATCTATAACAACCTGGTCATTTGCACGCGCCAGTTCGGGATTGGCGCCCGGCAAAGATTCACGCAATGATGCTGGCTCAAAATAAAGAGCGTTTGATTCAGCCTCAAATTCAACAGGTGATCGGAACAATGATTCAAATCGATCGAAACAGGCCGGGCGCGGTCGATTCAGGGACAGGCGGACGGGATCAAAAACTTCACAGGTAGCCAATCGACACATGTTGACGAACACACCCACCGCAGCATCGATTGATGCATATTCAATGTCAACGGGCGAGCGGTGGATGGCCACGTTAAGCTGAACCGACGCCTCTGTTTCCTCCAGGGTAATATCGACAACGGTGGAAATCATTCGCTGGTATTTAACCAGCCGTTCCAGCGCATCAAACAGGGTATCACTGGACAACCACATAAAACCGAGTCCGTGCAGTGCCTGTGGCTTGAAATGTTCAGCGACGACAAGACCAAAGCAGGGGTCACCGGTTCTCTCTACGGCTAACCTCCACATGGTTTGCATTTTGACAGTGGGATAGCGAATATCAGGAGAGGTAAGGGTATCGGGATCCAGCCCGGCATCACGAAAGACATCCACGGCGCTAACGTCGTAAGCTCTTAATGCACACCCGATAAGCGATGCCGCAGCACCTATTGTTGTATCTTCTCCCGGCATTGCAAAAGCCTCCCGGCCCAGGCACCCCTTCCACTTGATACTAGTTGTGCCAGGCGTCTTCGTCCAGCAACACATCCACACCGGCCGCACACTCCAGACGGGCCACGGGCAGCGATTCACCCGCACGCCAGCGGGCGACCGCAGGCTGTTTGCCCGACCCGGTGACCAGTACCAGTATATTCTGCGTTTTAGCCAGCCCGGTGTAACTTAAACTGATCCGTTCAGGCGGCGGTTTAGGCGCACCGGTAACGCCGACCACCAGACGTCCGGAATCGTGTTTTTGACCCGGAAACAGGCTCGCTGTATGTCCGTCCTCGCCCATACCCAGCAACACAAGATCAAAGGGTACTGCTTCGCGAACAACATTCTCGTACATACTCGCACCCTGCTCCGGACCGGACTCGGCCGCAATCCAGTGAACCTGGTCGGGGGGTATCTGACCCTGCTTCAGCCAGGCTGCATGGATCATGCTGCTGTTACGATCGGCATGTCCCATGGGTAAACATCGCTCATCGCCCAGGTACAGGTGCCAGTTCGCCCAGTCGGCCTCACTGGAAGACAGTAGCTGATAAACTTTTTTGGGTGTGCTGCCGCCGGCCAGAACGATCCGGAACGCACCGTGGTCCTGTATAGATGCCAGTGCAAATTGCAGTATCTGCCGCGTTGCTTCCGCAGCCACTGAATCTGCGTCGGGGAGACGATTCCAGCGAACAGTTTGCGTCATGAATGGCGGTTCATTTTGAGTTTTCCAGGACTCTTTCCATTGCCAGCCCGATTCAGATTTTATGCTACGGGAATTGTACCTGTTAAAAACTGTGAGTTATAGATAAGGTAGCCCTCATGACAGAACTGAAATCCGGCACCGCGCTACGCGCTGCCACTGCGTGGTGTTGCCTGCTTCTATTGCTTCCACTGTCGGCGCAGGCCCTGGAGGTCACTGACGACACCGGCCAGCGCGTATACCTGGAAAAACCGGCACAACGTATTGTCAGCCTGGCACCCCATATTACCGAGTTATTGTTCGCGGCCGGCGCCGGCGACGCCGTAGTAGGTGCCGTAAGCTACAGCGACTACCCACCCGAGGCGGCCCGGCTGGCCAACGTTGGAAACTACGAACACCTTAACCTTGAAGCGATTGTCGAGCTGCAACCTGATCTGGTGGTGGCATGGAAGAGCGGGAATCCTGTTGCACAGATCGAACAGCTAAGCCGGCTTGGCCTGCCGGTTTTCTATAGCGAACCCCGCCGCCTGGAGGATATTGCCAACAATCTGAAACGACTGGGACGCCTCGCTGGCAGCGAGGATACTGCTAACGCAGCCGCAGCACGTTTCAGCGAACACACCCAACGACTGAAAGCACGCTACTCACGGGCAAAGCCGGTCAGGGTCTTTTATCAAATCTGGCACCGGCCGCTGATGACCATTAACGGCGAGCACCTGATCAGCCAGGTGATCAATCTTTGTGGCGGGCGCAATATTTTTTCCGACCTCGCGACGCTGGCACCCACTGTGGGGCTGGAGGCAGTACTGGCGGCCAACCCCGAAGTCATCATCGCCAGTGGTATGGCTGCGCAACAACCGCAGTGGCTGGATCAGTGGCGCAAGTGGCCACAGATAGCCGCAGTGAAAAACCGGCAGCTGTACATCATTCCACCCGACCTGATCCAGCGCCAGACACCACGCGTGCTGGAAGGCGCTGAACAGATGTGCAAACAGCTGGAACAGGCCCGCATGCACAGTCAACGGGGCAACGAATAAAACGCCATAACCGCATTAAGGAAGCTTGGATTAACTCGTTATCCGTCATTCCGGCGCAGGCCGGAATCCAGGAAATCTGCGTATTAGATTCCGGCCTGCGCCGGAATGACGACACATTAGAGTTTCCTTAGCTATTGCGTTTGCGCCGCCAGAGTATATCCGGCTTACCACTGGCATGGTTCAGGGTACGTGCCATAACAAACAGCAGATCAGACAACCGGTTAAGATAACGCAGACACACTGTATTGACGTCTTCCTTGCGCGCCAGGCTGACCACCCGGCGTTCTGCACGACGGCATACGGTGCGCGCCAGATGGCAAACGGCAGCGGCTGCACTGCCGCCGGGCAGAATAAATTCTTTCAACGGTTCGAGATCGGCATTCAGGTTATCCAGACACTGTTCAAGCCGCTCCACCAGTTTGTCAGTGACAACGTTGTGACCGGGTATACAGAGCTCGCCACCGATATCGAACAGATCGTGCCCGACCTCGATCAATTCTCCGGCGATAGTGTCGGGCAGTTCGTGACTGGACAGTAATCCAATAACACTGTTTAGCTCGTCAACTACTCCAATAGCTTCAACGCGCAGACTGTCCTTGTCAGTACGCGATCCATCACCCAGACCGGTCGTGCCCTTATCACCGGTACGGGTGTATATTTTTGTCAGCCGGTGCCCCATTTTATCCTCTTTGTCTCTCCCTGCTAGAGATTAACGTAACCCCGTTCCTCGTGGTCCGAAATATCCAGGCCCTGATTTTCAGCTTCCGAGCTGACACGTATTCCACCGGTAAGCATACCAACCACCTTCAGTATGACAAAAGTTGCAATCGCCGTATACGCAACTGTCGCAACAATACCGGTAAGCTGCACACCCACCTGCTGACTCATGCTGTCGATACCGTCCGCAAAGCCCTGTCCACTGAACAGGCCCAGCTCAGTCGATGCAAAAACACCGGCCAGCAGGGTCCCCAGCATTCCGCCGACACCGTGCACAGGAAATACGTCCAGCGAGTCATCGATCTTCCACACGCGTTTGATCAGCAACGTCGCATTGAAGCACACAATACCTGCGCTCACTCCAATCACCAGGGCACCGGCCGGGCCAACGAACCCGGACGCCGGGGTGATAGTGCCCAGTCCGGCGACCATGCCCGTTATAGCACCCAGTGCCGTCGGTTTGCCGTATTTAATCCACTCATAAAACATCCACGTCATGGCACCTGCCGCTGCCGATAAATGTGTTATCAGCATCGCCATTGCCGCATCGCCGTTGGCCGCCAGTGCACTGCCACCATTGAAGCCGAACCAGCCCACCCACAGCATGCCGGCACCGGCCACGCTCATGGTCATGTTGTGCGGCATCATGGGTGTTTCGGGGAATCCCTTGCGCGGACCGATAACCAACGCAGCCACCAGTGCCGACACGCCGGCGGTAATATGCACAACCGTACCCCCGGCGAAATCCAGCAGTCCCATGTTACCGAGCCACCCGCCTCCCCATACCCAGTGGGCGATCGGGGCATAGACCACCAGCAACCAGATCGCGCTGAATAGCAATACTGCGGAGAACTTCATACGCTCGGCAAAACCACCAATGATCAGCGCCGGTGTAATAATCGCGAAGGTCATCTGAAACAGTGCAAACAGGGACTCCGGCAAACCATCACGGAGCGTATCTTCCTGTATACCCGAGAACATGACCCTGGACAGGCCACCTAAATAATCAGAACCCTCTGCAAATGCGATGCTGTAGCCAACAACAAGCCAGAGGATGGATACGATTCCGGCGATCGCAAAACACTGTAGCAGAATGGACAAGACGTTTTTGGAACGCACCAGGCCACCGTAGAACATGGCCAGGCCTGGCAGCGTCATAAACAACACCAACACTGTCGAAGTCAGAATCCAGGACGTATCCGCCGGCTGCAGCCCGTCTCCCGCCATCGTCATCCCCGGCAACAACAACCCTGCTGCCAGCTGTAATAGTCTGCTCATATCTCTCCCCTTTTATTCGACCGGTCCGCGTACAACCCGGGAAAATTATTCTTAAGCCACCGAAACCGGGCATCCGACTGTTCTGATTTGGTGCATTGTCCATGGCGCCTGAGAGGCTATACCTTAATGATTTTCAGTCGTTTATCAAATCGTAACAGAGCGCTCGGCATGCTCTGCACAATAACGAACGAGACGACATTAAATCGGCACTGTTTTCGGGCACCAGTATCCGCCTGCTTAAGACTGGCACGGGTGATGCATTTGGTCTGGCAAGGGACAGATTTACGACGCAGGGAAGCGTCTTTCTGCCCGACTTTCAGCGAGCAGGGAGATTGAAGATGAACCACTCGGCACAAGGCGCCGATTCCAGAGGCACGATTACGCTACGCGTGGTTGACAGGCGCACAGTCCCCTACCTGTGCCGATCCGAACCGGGCACCACCAATGACAACCACCACTGTCTGCTCCACCTGGTGGAATTAACCAGCCCGAAGATCCGCTCCACCCGGGCGCGGCGCTTGCGTTTGAAAGACAATCTGTCCGGCGGCAGCGCAAACCGTAACGCCCGCATCCTGTCCAGAGATCTGCACTTCTGGGACTATCTGCAACAAATCAACCTGACAGCTTACGATGCCGAGATCGATGCCCGCCGGGCACGGCATTTTATTAACCGGGTATGTGCTGTCAGTGGTCGCCATAAACTGGATCATGACACGGGCGCAGCACAACGCTTTTTCAAGCTGATCGAAAGACCGTTCCTGGAGTGGTTACGGGCTGCAGACTAACCGAGTTCCTTCTTTGCGGCCTGCCAAGTACTGCTCCAGATCCCAGGGGCAGCCGCCGTCCGGGTCGCGCAAACGCGCCATAATCTGCAGCAGTTCAGCTAACCCCTCAGGTGTCTGTACAGGACGTGCGGAGTTCATGTCCCGGTTTGTCCCGGCAGCAGGGCGACGTGGATTTAATGCACCGATCCGGACATGGCGCTTATCACCTGGTCTTCGAGCTGAATGCGCTCGGCCAGGGTTTCGCCCAGATTTGACAGGTCTGTGTCCAGCAGGGCCAGCAGCTCCCGGCCTTCATGCAACAGATCAACATCCTGATATTTATCATTAAAGCGCAGAATAGAATCTGTGGTTTGTATTATTTGTGGATATATTTTGTCAGCCACATCGAGCACCGGGGAACGACGTTCCAGCTTGTCAGAAATATAGCGGTATAACTGGAAGTGAGCGCTCGCCGCATAGTCTATCAGCGCCTGGCAGAACTCCTGCAACGCCTCACTGGTCACTTCGTCCGCTTCAAAGGGTCGCTGACCGGCCAGCTCGGTATAAAGGGAAAGTGTTTCACTGCGCGTTTTGACCAGTGTCGTCAGTTTTTTCTGTGATCGCCCGCGCCGTTCCTGGGCTACATTGACTTCGCTTATCATGAATTGACTCCAATCACTGTGTTGTGATTATGCGTTTGGCGGGATTCTAGCAAATTGTTATTCCTTCCGAAGGACAAAGCGTCGATCCTTTGTCGCTTACTTGCCGCTCCACGTACTACCAGATATACAGGATACTGAATTGAAACATTTTTTCAACACTGGTTCAGTTCTTGCTTTCGTACTGATGGATACAGGACACAGGGGACCCAGGATGGGAATACCAAGCAATATCCGCGAGTATCTGGATGAACAGGACGTAGACTACGAAATACTGCTGCACCAGAGAACCTCCACCCTTTCACAGGCTGCTGACGCCTGTGAACTACCTATTCACCAACTGGCCAGGGCCGTTGTTCTGGTTGACGGTCAGGGCCTGTTAATGGCGGTTCTACCGGCAGATCACGTTCTTGACTTCGAGGCACTGTGCAATCTGCTGCAGCGTGACCTGGAACTGGTCCCCGGCAACCAGCTGAGCACGATATTTGACGATTGTGAACCGCGCTCCTATCCACCGCTGGCGCCCGTCTATGGCCTGGACGTTATTGTTGATGAATCGCTGGATGCTCTGGATGTAATCACTTTCGAACCCGGCATCCATACCACCCTGGTACAGATGTCGTGCGATGCCTTCCGTGGTCTGCTCGGTGGTGCGCTACACGGTAATTTTTCCCGCCCGGCCGCTGCCTTGCGCGCAGACTACAGCGATATCGATCACTCGCTGTCCCATGTCGTCAACCAGTTCACGCCGGCACGGGTCAAACGTGACATTGAGGAATTTCACGAACTGCCTGCCCTGCCGTCGACCGCTGCACAGATCCTGCGGCTGGCCGCAGACCCGCGTGCCAATGCACGGCAGCTGGCCGATATAATCGAACAGGACCCCGGTCTGTCCGCACAGGTTCTGCGCTACGCCAATTCATCCTTGTATGGGTATGCCGGCAGTATTAAAAACCTGCAAACCGCTATTGCACGTGTACTGGGTTTTGAATATGTGCTGAACCTCGCGCTCGGGTTTTCCATCGGCAAATCCCTGCGCGTGCCGCAGGACGGTCCGTTTGGCCTGAACGCGTTCTGGAAACATTCCGTTTACGCCGGTCGCCTGGTAGAGCTGCTGTCCCGGCAACTGCCGAACAAACTGCAATTGCCGCGCGGCACCGCCTATCTTGCCGGATTACTTCAAAATCTGGGCAGACTGGTGCTCGGCCATACCTTCCAGCCGGAATTTTTCATTCTCAACCGATTTGCCCAGGCCAACCCGGATATGCCGACCTGCGAACTGGAAAAACACGTTCTGGGCGTCACCCACGACCAGATCGGCGCCTGGCTGATGGAAGCGTGGGGCCTGCCAATGGAGCTGGTAGTAGCGGTTCGCCACCACCACGACGAGGATTACTGGGAGCAACACGCAACCTACTCCCAGCTGGTTCTGGTCGCCAACCGGGCACTGGCCCTGCACGGCCTTGGCGAAACGGACACACCGGGTCTGCCTGCCTTCAGCCTTGAAATGCTGGGCCTGGAGGAACAGCAGGTTATTGATATCGCAGGTCAATTATTTGATGACGTCAGTGATCTGGAAGACCTCGCCCGGCGCCTGGCGGCTTGACAAAACCACGCTGATCAGGTTTTAATACCCCGAGCTTTTACAGGCTTTACAGATCCTCCTGCGGTTCACGCGGGCGGTTAATTTTGGTTCCTTGCGATTTATACTTGACTAAAAGAGTCAAGTATTATTATCATTACACACTGGTTCTTGAATACAGGGACGCACACATTAGTGTTGCGCCTGGGAGTCAAATGAGGCGAATCATGAAATTATCAACGAAAGGTCGTCATGCCATCACAGCAATGATGGAATTGGCGTTACGTCATAGTACTGGCCCGGTCACGCTTGCGGACATTTCGGTCGAACAATCTATTTCTGTCTCCTACCTGGAACAGCTGTTCGCCCGTCTGCGCAATCATGGACTGGTTACCGGCATGCGTGGACCCGGTGGCGGGTATTGCCTGCGCCGCCCTGCAACCGAGATCACCGTTGCGGAAATTCTAAGTGCCGTCGACGATGCCATGCCGGCGCGCCGCGAACGCATACCCGGTGAAGAATGGCCGCAGAGTGTGATCATGTGGAATCAGCTGAGTGCACGTATCTATGATTACCTGAACGGCCTGACACTGGCTGAAGTCGTCAATCAAAACAGCGAAACGAACAGAAACGAAGCTGACGAAGCAGCCTTTGCTTCGGGTTTCCGGCAGTCGTCAGCTGCTTGAGTTGACTGACTTTTTTGCAACAGTTTCTGGAGAATAGATCATGTCATACAGTGACAAAGTATTGGATCATTACGAAAATCCACGCAATGTAGGCGTCTTTGAAAAGGGTGATACCAGCGTGGGAACAGGTATGGTTGGCGCACCTGCCTGTGGTGATGTCATGAGACTGCAAATCAAGGTTGGCGATAATGGTGTGATCGAGGACGCGCGGTTTAAAACCTACGGCTGCGGATCGGCGATCGCTTCCAGCTCACTGCTGACCGAGTGGGTCAAGGGCAAAACCCTGGACCAGGCCGGCGAAATCAAAAACAGCCAGATTGCGGAAGAGCTCGCATTGCCGCCCGTAAAAATACATTGTTCGGTGCTCGCTGAAGACGCCATCAAGGCGGCTATTTCTGACTTCAGGACGAAAAACTCACACAAAGAAGTGGCCTGAATCTCATAACGCGAACCCGCACCAAACCTGGATAGAGGGCTGCCGTTACCGGCAGCCCTTTTTTATCCCCGCTGGAAAAGGTTAGGATAACTTCATGGGTGAAGACATTCTCGAACTGTATCCCGACCCGGGCAGGAAACACCGTCTGCACGGCCTGTACCTGGATCAGTCGCCGGTGCCCGGGTCATCGTCTGACGGGCGACCGTTCATCTACAGCAATTTCATTTCCAGTCTGGATGGCCGGATTGCTTTGCCGGCACCCCACCGCAACAGTCATCGAGTGCCTCCCGCGATTGCCAACGCTCGCGACTGGCGTCTGTTTCAGGAGCTGGCGGCACAAGCGGACCTGCTGATCACCAGTGCCCGCTACTTCCGCCAGGTGTGTAACCAGGAAGCCCAGGCAGAATTACCCATCGGTTCAGCGCCGGAATTCGATGACCTGCGCGACTGGCGCAGTACGCAGGGATTGTCTCATCAGCCCGATATCGCGATTTTCAGTGCCAGCCTGGATATCCCGGTAGAGGCACTGAACCAGTACCGGGACCGCAGGATATTTCTGATTACCGGCGCGGCCGCAGATGCCGAAAAGCTGGCGGCCATTAAAGATGCATCGCCGGTACAGGTTCTGACCTGCGGAAATGGCATCCATGTCGATACCTCCACCCTCAGAGAAAAACTGGCGGAAAATGGCTACCAACGCGTTTATGCCATTGCCGGTCCCTCGGTTCTGCACGCGCTGGTCCAGGGTAAGGCACTGGACCGCCTGTATCACAGCACCGCCCATTGCCTGCTCGGAGGTGCTGCATTCGATACTTTTCTCGAGGGTACTGAACTGAGTCCTGTGGTTAATATGCCGTTGCAGGCCATGTACCTTGATACCCGGGCACCCGAAGGTGCCGGGCAGACACTGGCTATATACGACTTCAGCGAATGAAAAACAGGAAATCCATCTACATTGGCGAAGTGGTCGACCTGGGACTGGAAAGCGTCACGCTGCCCAACCAGCAGACCCTGCAACTGGAAGTGGTACGCCATCCGGGTGGAGCCGCTGTTGTGGCCCTGGATAACAATAACCAGGTCTGCCTGCTGCGCCAGTACCGGCATGCTGCGGGTGGCTGGTTATGGGAACTGCCGGCGGGCAAGATAGATTCGCCGGAGTCACCGCAACACACCGCACTACGCGAGCTGCAGGAGGAGGCGGGGCTGATTGCAAAGGACTGGCGGATGCTGGGAAGTTTTCTCAGCACGCCGGGATTCTGCGATGAGCGAATTTACCTCTACCTGGCCCGAAAGCTCACTGAAACCGGCACCGACCGCCATCCACACGAAGTTATTGAAGTCCACTGGATCGAATTTCAGCAGGCGCTCGAGTGGGTACATAAGGGCGAGATTGTAGACGGTAAAACCATGCTGGGATTATTAATGACCGAACGGGAGATAGCGTGAAATTCTGCAGTAGCTGTGGCGCCAGTGTGACGCTGCGCATACCGGATGGCGATAACCGCGAGCGCTATGTCTGCGATGAGTGCCATACCATCCACTATCAGAACCCCAATATTGTGGCCGGCTGCATTGCCGAATGGGAAGGTCGGATTTTGCTGTGCAAACGTGCGATTGAACCCCGCTACGGCTTGTGGACATTGCCCGCCGGATTCATGGAAAATGGTGAAACCGCAGAGCAGGCCGCGCTGCGCGAAACACATGAAGAAGCCGGTGCACGCATGGAAATAGCCGGGCTTTTCGGCATTTTCAGTATCCCGCATATAAGCCAGGTTTATCTTCTTTATCGAGGTAAATTATGTGACGGGATCTACACACCCGGAATGGAAAGCCTGCAGTGCAGGTTATTTGACGAGCAGGAGATCCCCTGGGAGAAGCTCGCTTTTCCGGTAATGACTGAAGCACTGGAACGCTACTACAGGCTTAAAAACGAGAGCAATGGATTCCCGCTGCAGCGCGGGGATATTATCAAACCCCGACCCGCAGATTGACGGACCCGGGCTAACCGGCATCAGGCCACCGCGAGTGCGCGCGGCTCCGCCGCTGTCTCCGGGCTGCCGCTGCCATACAACCAGCCACGCAGAGTACGCCGTTGTTCACCACTGATTGCGTCGAACACCACACCGGTCCCGCGCATCGAATAATGCACAACCACGGCGGGCAGACGAATCCCCGGCTTGCCACTACACCCTAAAATCTCAACTTCCAGGTAATCATTTTTGCGCCACACACAGGCACCGGTATCAATAAACATGCCACCCAGCCCGAGGTTTCGACAAACTGCGTTCTGTACCGGGAGCCCCTGCTTGTATAAAAGCAGCTGAAATTTGATGGGTTTGCGAACACTGCAACGGTGTTCCATGGCATCCTCTCCTGTAGTGGTTATTACGATCCTTCGTGGCCTTATCGTCCTCCAGGATCTTTACTTTAAACCCTTACGCTTGCTCGTCCATTGAACTCTATCGAAGTATAGACGTATTCTAGCATATTGCCGTATTCACGCGCCGGGTTCATTCAATCGAAAAACGGTATAAACAATATGGACCGCCCGCATTCGGCTCGGTTCCCGATTGAAGTAAAGGTCACCAACCGGGCACCGGCCCGCCGGGCCTCCCGGATCACTGTATGTGGCGCGCGGCGCCGCCAACCGATGCACTCCATGATAGTATGCACACGTGCTTACCCGCCTGAAGGGATCTTCACCATGAAAACCCTGTTTCAATCGCTCTTTTTTCTCAGCCTGCTCACCACGCCCTTGTTTGGCCAGGCCGCTACAGAGATTGCCGGCGTTGAAGTTGCTGGAAGTTACCAGCTGGGCGACAAGTCGCTGACACTGAACGGTGCCGGTATACGCAGTAAATTCTTTTTCAAAATATATATCGGCGCACTTTATGTGAGTAAAACCGGCAAAACCGCCGCGGAACTGATCGCTGCCCCTGGCCCGAAGAGCATGCAAATGACGATGCTCTACAAGGAGGTCGAGGCAAAAAAGATCACCAGCGGGTGGACAGAAGGATTCAGGGCCAACACCACAGATACGGAATTCGAAAAGCTCAAGGACCGTCTGCAGAAGTTCAACGCATTATTTCCTGCGCTACGCGCGGGTGACAGCGTGCATATGGACTACTCACCGGAAACAGGTACCGAACTCGGCATAAACGGCAAGCTGCTGGGGAATATCCCGGGTAAAGATTTTTTCAGCACGTTACTTAAAGTCTGGATTGGCAAGCATCCGGCGGACAAGACGCTCAAGGCGGGGCTTCTGGGGCACTAAACTTGCGCCTTATCTATATTTAGTGGCGTGGTCTTCGCATCCGCCACACCCCTCTGGGCTTGGCCAGATTAACCTTAAGATTCCGACCGGCAAATTCAACACCATCGGTAGCCACTATGGCTGACTCGACGTTGTCATCATCCATTTCCACAAACGCGAAACCGCGTGGTTTCCCGGTATCGCGATCATTGATTAACTTAACGGATTTAACATCGCCGTGTGCCGAAAACAGGTCACGCAACTGTTCATCTGTGGTTTCGAACGAAATATTTCCCACGTAGATTGATTTCATTGTTATGCCAAACCTCCTGTCTGCTCCTCCGATACCTGACCCTGACCAGGTTTGGTGATGACCGGAGCATTACGCTTTCCCTGCCTGATAACGAGTATCAAGGTAGTGGCTTTGTTTTGACACTTTTGAGTATAGCCCATGATTCCAGACAATAAAGCGCTAATTTTTGTTCCCCACAACCTGATCCCCGTTATACTGTCAGCAGTCAGCGTGGAGTAACGTTCATGGCGAGTGGTATTGATATGGGTTGGGTCTGGGCGATTGGTGTTGTTACTTTTGCCCTGGGTATCGCGTGTGGTGCTGCCTTCGCTTACCTGATGTCGGGAAACGGCCGACGCCGAACCACCGAGCTACAGGAAGAGCTGGGGCAGCTGCAACAGGAATTTAACAGCTACCGGGATCAGGTCGGTGAGCATTTCCGGAAAACCTCGGAGCTGGTTCAAACCATGACGGACAGCTACCGCAATGTTTACGAACATCTGGCCAGCGGTTCCGAGGTCCTGTGCCAGGATCCGGTCAGCACACCGCGTCTGGATTTTCCACAGCACACCGGACTCGATACAGAAACCGACACGCCGGCATCCGGTATCGATATGACAGACACTTTTTCAGACGCAGAAACCGGTAACGCCGAGGATACCCGAGTACCGAACCTGGACAAGCTGTACGCTGAAGACCGTCCTACTCACCATACACCGTCAGCGTAACCCGCCTGCGTTGGGCTGCCTGGCGATGTTTCCAGATCTGCGGCACCTGCGGGTCGGCGTTTTCGCACAGGATCAGCGAAGCGCTGGTATGGTGCAGAAATATCAGGCAAATCCCGGCTCGAATACGGGATTCCTCCAGCCGTTGAGTAATATCCCTGCTTATTGAGTAACTGCCCCGACCCTGTGTCGCTACCTGGAAGGATGATTGATAAAGCATTTAGCCGCCCCTTGTAAGCTGCATTCAGGTATAATTTCCGCCTTTTTACTCGCCGAGAATGTGTCGTGATCGAACGTCTGCGTAATATTGCCATAATCGCCCACGTCGACCATGGGAAAACCACCCTGGTCGACCAGCTGCTATCCCAGTCCGGTACGCTCGGAGAGCGTGCTGCTGCCCCCGAACGTGTCATGGATTCCAGTGATCTGGAACGCGAACGCGGCATCACGATTCTGTCCAAGAACACCGCGATCAAGTGGCAGGGCTACCGCATCAATATAGTGGACACGCCTGGACACGCAGATTTCGGCGGCGAGGTGGAACGCGTACTGTCCATGGTCGATTCGGTACTGTTGCTGGTCGATGCAGTGGAAGGCCCCATGCCACAGACCCGCTTTGTAACACAAAAGGCGCTGGAGCAAGGGCTATGTCCGATCGTTGTCATCAACAAGATTGACCGCCCGGGCGCACGTCCGGACTGGGTTCTCGACCAGACCTTTGACCTGTTCGACCGACTTGGCGCCAGCGACGAGCAGCTGGATTTCCCGGTGATATATGCGTCCGGTTTGCAGGGCTTTGCGGGTCTCGACGCACAGACCCATGACGGTGATATGACCCCGTTATTTCAACTTGTTGTTGACAAGGTACCGGCACCAGCCGTCGACACGGAAGGCCCTTTCCAGATGCAAATCAGTTCGCTCGACTACAGCAGCTATGTTGGCGTCATTGGTATCGGGCGAATCAATCGCGGCAAAATCAAGGCCAACTCTCCTGTCACTGTGCTGGACCCGGAAGGTAAGCGGCGTAATGCGCGCATGCTGCAAATATTCGGCTTTCTCGGCCTTGAACGTGTGGAAGTCTCCGAAGCCCGGGCTGGCGACATTATCGCCTTCACCGGTATTGAAGCGCTGGGCATCTCGGACACCTTGTGCGACCCGGGTCAAGTTGAGGCCCTGCCTCCGTTGGCTATTGACGAACCCACCGTCAGCATGACTTTCCAGGTCAACAATTCACCCTTTGCAGGACAGGAAGGCAAGTACGTCACCTCGCGCCAGATTCGCGATCGACTTGAACGCGAACTGGTGCATAACGTAGCCCTGCACGTCGAAGATACGGCTGACCCCGACAAATTCAAGGTATCGGGCCGCGGCGAACTGCACTTGTCGATCCTGATCGAAACCATGCGCCGCGAAGGCTACGAACTCGGCGTTTCACGCCCGGAAGTCATCCAGCGAGAGATCGATGGCAAGCTACAGGAACCCTTCGAGCAGCTCACCGTAGACGTCGAAGAACGCCACCAGGGCACAGTGATGGAAAAACTGGGAGAGCGCGGCGCCGACCTCAAGGATATGATCCCGGACGGCCAGGGCCGCGTGCGGCTGGACTTCGTCGTTCCTTCGCGCGCACTGATCGGTTTCCGTACCGAGTTTCTTACGGCAACCCAGGGCACCGGCCTGCTCTACCATGTGTTCGATCACTACGCACCGTTGAAAAAAGGCGATTTTGGCAAACGCGCCAACGGCGTGCTGATTTCCAATGGCAAAGGCAAGGTGCTCGGCTTTGCGCTGTTCAATCTGCAGGAACGGGGGCGTATGTTTGTCAGCCCGGGTGAAATCGTATACGAAGGTATGCTGGTCGGCATCCATTCGCGCAGCAACGATCTGGTGGTAAACCCGCTCAAGGCCAAGCAGCTGACCAATGTGCGTGCCTCGGGTACTGATGAAGCTATCCTGCTGACCCCGCCGATACGCATGACGCTGGAGCAGGCACTGGAATTCATCGACGATGACGAGCTGGTTGAGGTTACGCCGCAAAGTATCCGGCTGCGGAAAAAAATGTTGGCGGAGATTGAGCGTAAACGCGCCGCTCGCGCGAGCTAGTCTCCACGCCCTGAACACCCAATAAATTTGACGACTGGGTCACAGTTTTCATGTACCCGTCAGCATAAGCTGACACCCTTACCGGGACCCTGTAATGCAATGAATTCTGTTTCGATCCATAAAACCGGACTGCCGCTGATACTGTTCCTGACAATTCAGGCTGTATATTCAGTTGCTTACGCCAGCACACCCGCAGATAGCAAGCAACCGGAGAGAGCGTTCCGCACATCATACAATCCCGACGATAGCCTGGCCTATGACCAGTTTATTGCCCGGATACCTCTGGATTATGCCCCCACCGGGGCTGTCGCACTGGCCACCCTGAACCTTGCGCTGCATAAAGCCAAAAAACAGGCCGAAATCACCTTGTGCAAAGGACAGTGGACACCACATGGCTCGGTAGTATTCCAGCAGGGGCCTGCTATAAAGAGAAGCCCTCCACAGGGGATTCCATCCTGGCATTTCAACGCCTTCAGACAACCCTGGGAGCTTGCCTGCGGCACAACATCCCGCGCAGCGTTTTTCCTGGAGATGAGCCGCTATTTACCTGCCTGGATTAAAATCAGACCTGCGGGACAGCTTTTAGCTTTTCGTCAGGGTGAAACGGTGATGCTGGAACAGAGGGCTATTGCTATTAAATAGTCCGGTACCCGGAAGCCTGCCGGGTTTAGCTCGGCCAGCAAAGCATCACGCTTCACTGACTGTGGTAAAAACTCTTCATTTACAGCTCCCGCCGGTGAAATACGGCCATAGTCGCCGCCAGTGGAAGTGCCACCCATGTTGTCATGAGACCCAGTAACAGTGGCACGCCAAAACCGGAGCGGGCAGCGACACCAGCGATGCCGGCAACCTGTCCCACGCTTTCAAAAGCGGTCAGATTAAGCAGTCGGTAGGTATCTGACGGACTGACCAGCATCAAGGCAGAAAACAGCGTCTGGCCGATGCGCT
>ENA-ORDP01001008-ORDP01001008.1-marine-sediment-metagenome-genome-assembly--contig:-NODE-1008-length-16520-cov-5.077376_pt1 | contig 16520 bp, 13 predicted proteins | sample MGYA00248627_ERZ508539 | MGnify/ENA primary metagenome ERZ508539 (study PRJEB26208, sample SAMN05571518) | marine sediment metagenome | biome: deep sea; feature: Hydrothermal vent; material...
GGTCGAAACCAATGGCGACAAGGAAAAAGCCATTGATTATTTGCGCAAAAAAGGACAAAAAGTAGCTGCAAAACGTGCTGACCGCGAAGCCTCGGAAGGTGTTGTTCTTGCTAAAGTGAGTAGTGACAAGAACTTTGCTGCTGCCCTGATGATAAATTGCGAAACCGACTTTGTTGCTAAGAATCAGGATTTTATTGATTATGTAAAATCAATAATTGACCTTGCCGTAGCAAACCGTGTGAAGACAGCCGATGAATTAAAAGCACTGCAACTCGGTGACCGCACTGTTGAAGAATCGGTAATTGACAAAACCGGCGTCATTGGTGAAAAAATAGAATTAAGTCATTACGAAGTTGTTGAAGCCGAAAACGTTTATGCTTACATTCATCCTGGCAACCGTATTGCCAGCATTGCAGGTCTCAACAAAGCCGGTGAAGCATTTGCTGATGCCGGTCATGATGTGGTTATGCAAATTGCTGCCATGGCTCCTGTAGCCGTTGACAAAGATCGTGTTGCAGAAGATGTTATCCGGCGTGAACTGGAAATTGGCAAAGAGCAGGCACGTCAGGAAGGCAAACCTGAGGAGATGATTGAAAGAATTGCCACGGGTAAGCTCAACAAATTCTTCAAAGAAAACACCTTGTTAAATCAAGCTTTCATTAAAGACTCCAAGAAAAATATTCAGCAGTACTTGCAAAGTTTCGATAAGGAGCTTACGGTTACTGACTTCAAACGTCTTGCTTTAGGATAAGCAATTTTTAGTGAATAAATATGAAAAAAGCCGCACAATGTGCGGCTTTTTTCATATCCCGGAATTTTTAACAATAGTTCGGTAAAAAATTCTATACAGCTTATTATCAGATAGATACAGACATGAAATATAAACTATAACTTCTTGTCATTCAAAACTTTGCGCCTCAGCGGCTTTGCGAGAACAAAAAATTAACGGAGTATTGTTTAATAAAGTTGCCTGAATTCTCACGAAAGCAGTTGTTTTACCAGAATGGAAACCGTTTTGTTATCGGCTTTCCCGGCAAGTTGTTTGGAAACCATGCCCATCACGCGCCCCATGTCCTTCATAGAAGAAGCTCCGGTATCGGCAATTACTTTTTCAACCACAGCTTTCACCTCCTCTTCCGACATCTGTTCCGGAAGATACTTTTCGATGATAGCTGCCTGATATTCCTCTTCTTCTGCCAACTCCGGACGGTTTTGTTCGCTGTATATTTTGGCCGTATCACGGCGCTGTTTCACCTGTTTCTGCAACAGTTTCAGCTCAACGCTTTCCGGAATTTCAGCATCTCCCACACTGCCACCGGTTTTTTCAAGCAGTAAAGCTGCTTTTATAGCCCGCAAAGCCGCCAGCTTTTGGCGATCTTTGGCAAACATGGCCTCTTTTAGATCCTGGTTTATTAGATGTTCTAAGCTCATATCTTTGGATTAATCAACGTTGTCGTGCAAAAATGAATTGTCTGATTTAATAATAGTATTTTTCTTACTATCTTCCGAAAGTGTGTAGCGGGACACCTGCGAGTCGGAGGAGTAATTGGGTTCGGAAAGTTGAATATGCTGGCGTTTATAGGCAGGTACTTTTTCCTGTTCCGACACCGGTTTGCTGCGAAGCATACTCAATTCGGCCAGTTTCTTTTTCCGTGCCTCAGAAGCCTTATGCAGCTTGGCATTCAACTCTTCTTTGCTCGCTTCCTCCTCTACACTTGTCGTATTTTCATTAACACCGGAAGGTTGACCTTTTACAAACTTTTTCAGAGGAGGAGGCTCCGCTTCGGAAGCAACCCCCTGACTCTCCTTTTCCTTTACCGATGTGTGTTGCTCACTGTCAATACTTTCATTCAGCTTATGAACAATCTTATTCACTGGTTCAGCTTGTTTACTTTTATCAGAAGAGACATCAACAGGCTCACTTCTGTGAATTAATTTAGAAATATCTTTCAATTCGGATTCGGTTTTATCCGGAATTTTATCAGTACCAGACGTCTTCTCTCCTGTTGGATACACCATTTTTATGGTCTCTTCTTCATGTAGCAATTCTTTGGGAGGCCTTTTCTTGTCAGGGAAAAGTTCCTGCATTTTTTCTTTGGCATCAAAACCGGTAGCAATAATGGTAACTCCCAGGCTTTCACCCATCGACTCATCAAAACCACGACCCCAAATTACGTCTGTCTCATTATCACCACATTTATCGGAAATATAATCGGTGATGACTGAGATTTCGTCCATGGTAATATCCTGCTGATCGCCGGTAGAGATATAAAGAAGAATATTTTTGGCTCCCGAAACATCATTATCATTCAACAGCGGAGAACGCATAGCCTCCTCAATAGCCTTATAGGCACGGTCTTCGCCACTTTTAACAGCAGAACCCATGATGGCTTTTCCACTGTCTTTCATAACAGTCTTGACATCTTCAAAGTCAACATTCACATATCCGTGGACGGTAATCAGCTCGGCTATTCCTTTGGCAGCAGTTGTCAGCACATCATCAGCACGGGCAAAAGCATTTCCCAGGCCAAGGTCACCGTACTGTTCGCGCAGTTTATCGTTGCTGATAACCAGCAGTGTATCCACATTTTTTCTCAGTTCGGTAATTCCCTGCTGTGCCTTGAGCATTTTCCGGCGACCTTCAAAGCGGAAAGGAAGGGTAACGATAGCCACTGAGAGCAGACCTTGTTCCCGGGCAAATTTGGCAATCACCGGTGCTGCACCGGTTCCTGTACCACCACCCATTCCGGCAGTTATAAACACCATCTGTGTCTCGGTATCCAGCACTGCTTTTAGTTTGTCAAGGGATTCCAGGGCAGCTTTTTCGGCCACTGCCGGAATGGCACCGGCACCGAGGCCGGAGTTGCCCAGCTGGATTTTTACAGGAACAGGACTGGCTTCCAGTGCCTGCATATCGGTATTGCATACTACAAAATCAACGCCTTCGATACCCTGTGCAAACATGTGATTTACAGCATTGCCACCACCTCCGCCAACACCGATAACTTTAATAATAGAGGTGTGCTTTTTTTTCCTGAACTCGATTTTGTTTTCCATAACATTAAACAAATTACTGACCGGTTTATCCTGCTTATTACTTTCCATAATTTCTGAATTAAAAATAACAAATTGTACCCTTTTATCTTGTATATTGAAAGATAGTTTTTAACATTAAAAAGTTAATTTAATTATCATCTTCAAACCACTTCTTGACTTTGCCAAGAAAGCCCCGACTTCCGCTGTAATCTCTCACTTTTGTCTCTCCTTTTTTTGTATTTGGTTTGTCGGATGACTTTTCCAGATCTACCTTTGATGTTTTGATATCACTTTCCATCCGTTTTATACCTTCTATGACCAGTCCGATACCGGTGGCATACATAGGGCTGGCCATCTCTTCGGGAACTTCTTTGGCAAGATGCTCGTTAGGATAGCCAATACGCGTTTCAATACCGGTTTTGAATTCCACGAGTTGGTTAACATGTTTCAGCTGTGAGCCACCACCGGTGAGTACAATTCCTGCAATAAGCTTTTTCTCAAAACCGGAAGTTTTAATCTCGTAATGCACATGGTCTATAATCTCCTCCATACGTGCCTGGATAATAGAAGCCAGATTTTTCAGCGTAATTTCCTTCGGCGGACGACCGCGCAAACCCGGAATAGCCACCACTTCATTTTCTTTGTTTTCGTTGGCAAGGGCAGACCCGAATTTTACTTTCAGCTCTTCAGCATGTTTTCGGATGATGGAGCAGCCTTCTTTAACATCCTCTGTAACAATGTCGCCACCAAATGGAATCACCGCTGTATGTCTGATAATACTGTCCTGAAAAATAGCGATATCCGTTGTACCGCCACCAATATCCACGAGTGCCACACCCGCTTCTTTTTCCTCCTCACTCAGAACAGCCTGTGCCGAGGCCATGGGTTCCAGAATCAAATCGGCCATATCCAGACCCGCTTTAACGATACATTTATAAATGTTCTTTGCCGCTGCAATCTGACCAATGATAATGTGGAAGTTCGCCTCTAACTTATTACCCAGCATGCCCACCGGATGGCGGATACCATCTTCATCATCAACGATAAAATCCTGGGGAATAACTTCAATAATCTCCTCCCCTGGCGACATGTTCAGCTTATACATATCGCTGATAAGTTTCTCCACCTCGTCGTTGGTAATTTCTTTTTCCGCATCTTCACGAATGAGAGAACCGCGGTGCTGAATACTCTTGATATGCTGACCGGCAATACCTACGTTTACATACTTTATGTCAACGCGCGATTTCTCCTCAGCCTGCGACACTGCCAGCCGGATAGAAGTTACCGTATCTTCGATATTGATAACGACACCCCTTTTCACGCCAATAGATTCGGTTTTACCGTAACCGAGTATTTTAATCTTCCCAAACTCATCCTTTTGCCCCACAATAGAGGCAATTTTGGTAGTTCCGATGTCTAATCCGACAATTATTTCATTTTCTTCCATAAGTCTGTTTTTTTGTGCAAACTATCTGGTTAGTATATTCCAGATTTATACTTCTGTATTTTGACCAGCTTCCGTGTACAAGTACTTTTTTGATGAAAGCCTCAAGATTTTCAAGTTTAATATCCATATCTGTACTGTCTCCCAGGTGAAAAATAAATCTGCCCAATTCGGGAGCCATGTCTATATTGCCTTTGCTGTTGACAAACAACTGGCTAATATTTGCTTTCAGAAAATCGTTTCTACCTATTTTTTTCGCCAGCAAATATAAGCCGGGAAGCGATGTGTTTTGATAAATCTTAGCATGAATATTCTTACTCATTATCAGCTTTGCTTTAATATATCCGTTGGCAGGCAAGACCCGTGGTGCAAAGTAGCTGCTCAGCGGAAAAAGATTTCCATCCGTGTCCACATAACAGCTATTATTTTTTTGGTTATAAATTTGCAACAGCGGTCTCCTTTCCGTCACATTCACCATCACATTACCGGAAAGATTCAGATAGACATCTACCGCTTTCACATAAGGATTCTTTGCAATATTTCTCTCAATCTGCTTGGTATTCAAAGATTTTATCAACTTTCCCGTTATTTTATCCTGCTTCCTGATAATGGATTTTATTATCTTTTCACTTAGAAAACCCACCGTCCCTTTTCGTTCGATATGCACCACAATTTTACTCACTTTTTGGTTGCGATACTGAACATAACCATATCCTGCCAGCAGAACAAGCGCCAGTGCAAACAACGAAACGAGCAGTATGGACAATATCTTTTTCATGATGCCTTTAATATTTCTTCAATTTCTTCAACCATTAGCCCAATGTCGCCGGCACCAAGGGTTAGCACCAGAGCTGGTTTTTCTTTTTTCAAATAGGCAAAAAGTTCCTTTTTGCTCAAAACATATTTCTTAGCAATGGTCACCTTATCTGCTATCAACTGAGAGGTCACGCCCGGAATGGGCTTTTCGCGTGCCGGATATATATCAAGTAGAATCAGACAATCTGCTTCGCTGAGAACACGTGCAAAATCATCGACGAAATCGCGGGTACGGCTATACAAATGCGGCTGAAAAACAACAGTCATCTCCTTTCCGGGATAGAGTTGCCGCACCGTGTGTAAGGTAGCGAGCAGCTCATTGGGATGATGGGCATAATCATCGATATATACCTGCCCGGATGTCCGGATTCGATAATCGAAGCGACGTGCAACGCCGGTGAAACCTTCCAGAGCTTCTTTTATAGTTATGATGTCAAGCTCCAAATACAGCGCCACGCCAATAGCAGCAAGTGCATTCTCTACGTAATGAGTTCCGGGAACCTGCATCTTCAAAGTCATGAGGACGGTCCCGCTTTGCAACACATCAAAACAATAACAGTCTTTTTCAATATGGATGTTGCCGGCAGAAAGTGCTGCATTATTAGAGAGTCCGTATGAAAGTGTGTTTTCTATCTCGCCTGCAAAAATATTCAGTTTCTCCTCGTGAACAAGCATTCCCTTTTCAGGAAGCAACCGGGCAAACTTCAGGAAAGTATGCTGCAAATCTCCCAAACCGGAATAGACATCGAGATGGTCGGCATCCATAGATGTAACCACCGCAATATCAGGGTGTAACCTGAGTAGCGAACGATCAAACTCATCCGCCTCAACCACCATAAGCTTTGGATTTTCCGAAACAATAAAATTGGTTCTGAAATTCCCGGCTATTCCACCGATAAAGGCAACTATGGGTATTCCGGAAACATGTAGAATCTGCGCCACCATAGCAGTAATGCTTGTTTTCCCATGGGTTCCGGCAACAGCAATAGTAAATAAATCACGACTAATTTCGCCTACAACGGCAGCCCGCTTTTCCATTCTGATACCCTGTGCTTTGAAATACAGAAACTCCCTGTTGCTTTCAGGAATTGCCGGTGTATAAATAACCCGTGAAATGTTTTTGGGGATTTGCGAAACATCATCGGTGTAGTGGATGTGCATACCCTCCGCTTCCAGCTGCCTGGTGAGTGGTGTTCTGCCGGCATCATAACCGTGAATAGTCATTCCATGGAAATGAAAGTACCGTGCCAGCGCACTCATACCGATACCGCCAATACCCAAAAAATATACTATGTCCGTTGTCGTTTTCAAACCTTTTTTTGTTCTGTTAATTTCAAAACCTGTTCAACAATTTTCTCCGTGGCATCGCCATGTTCAAACTGCCGGAGATTCTTTTTTATTATTTCCTTCTTTTCTTCGTCTCTCATCAAACTGTTTACCACCTCATGGAAATCACGGTGAGCGTTTTTTTCTTCCAGCAAAAGTGCTGCCTCTTTCTCGACGAGTGCTTTGGCATTACGCGTTTGATGATCTTCGGCAGCCGAGGGTAATGGTATAAACACGGCCGGCTTGTTCATCTGAATAATTTCGGCAATAGCTATGGCTCCTGCCCTCGACACAACCACATCAGCAGCAGCATAAGCTTTGTCCATCTCGTAGATAAAGTCTTTGACAATCACACGGTTTCTAAGTCTGGAATTGAGCAACGATTTCTCAGCCATTTCCAGCGATAGTTTTCCTGTCTGCCATAAGATTTGCATCCCTGTGGCCAGCAACTGCTCTACCTGCTGAACTACTGCTTCATTAATGCGGCGTGCTCCCTGGCTTCCTCCAATAATCAGCAGGGTTTTCCTGTTTCCTTCCAGCCCAAAAAACTTACGTGCTTCTGCGGTAGTAACCTTCATTTTGCGGATATTTTCCCGGATAGGACTTCCGGTAATCACAATTCTGCCGGCAGGGAAATATTTCTCCATCCCATCGTAAGCCGTACACACCACATCCACCACCTTTCCAAGCCAGCGGTTGGTGATGCCGGGATAGGAGTTCTGCTCCAGAATGAGTGTGGGGAAACCCGCATTGGCGGCAGCTTTCAAAAGTGGTCCGCTGGCATAGCCACCTGTTCCTACCACAACATCAGGTTGAAACTGTCTTACAATACGACGTGCTTTGAGGAGGCTATTTAGAAGTTTGAACGGAAATATCAGATTTTTCAGTGTCAGACTGCGCTGAATACCGCTTATCCACAACCCCTGGATGGGGTAACCTGCCTGTGGAACTTTTTCCATCTCCATACGGCCTTTGGCACCCACAAAAAGAATATCTACATCGCTAAGCTTTGCCTTTATACCATCGGCAATGGCTATAGCCGGGAAGATATGCCCGCCGGTACCTCCGCCGCTCATCAATAGCTTGTATTTTTTATCCTCTTTCATTATGCGGTTTGTTCTTTAGTATTTGATTCCAACTCTTTGCTTACGCTAAGCAAAATGCCAATAGACAAACTGGTAAACCAAATGGAAGTCCCCCCCATACTCACCAGTGGTAACGGTTGTCCGGTAACCGGCAACAGGTGAACGGCAACGCCCATATTTATCATTGCCTGGAAAACCAGGCTAAAACTCAACCCAATAGCAAGGTAAGCCCCAAAATTATTGGGAACTTTTGTAACGATTCGTACCGCCCGGAACAGAAGTATCAGATAAAGCAACACGACGATGGTACCACCTACCAGGCCATATTCTTCCACAATAATGGCAAAAATAAAATCAGAATAAGGATGTGGCAGAAAATTGCGCTGTGTACTTTTTCCGGGCATCTTTCCGAAAAGACCACCGGAGGCGATAGCAATTTTTGACTGTTCCACCTGATAGTTACCCTCTGCATTGCCACTTTTGAATTGCTCAATACGGGTTTTCCACGTATTCAGTCGCGCCTGTTTTCCGGCAGGCATCACCAGCAAGATGGCGAGGACAAACCCCAGCAGCAGTACACTCAACCCCAGAATAGAAAGAATGTAAGGAAATTTTACCCTGCCAATATAAATCAAAACCAGGCTGGTAACAAAAATAAGCGCAGCTGTGGAAAGGTTGGCAGGAAAAATCAGTCCGCAGACAATCAACACAGGCAGCATCAGATAGAGCAGCACTTTATTAAAATCTTTTAATTCATCTTCGCGTTTGGTCAGTATGCGGGCAAGATAGACTGTCAGCGTCAGCTTAGCGAGATCGGAGGTTTCAAAACTCAAATGAAACGGTAAGGGCAGGGCACGACGGGCTTCGTTCAGGTCAAGTCCGAAAATAAGTGTAAGTATTAACAACGGTACGGCAATGTAAAAAGCGATTTGAAAAATACGGGAATAGTAGGTATATTTCAGTAAATGAGCAAAATACATAAGTAACAATCCTGTCAGCAAAATAATACCATGTTTCAGCATATAATAAGCAGTGTTTCCACCCTGATATTTATAAGCCAGCGTTCCCGTCGAACTATACACGGCAAGGAAGGACAAAACGGTCAGAATAAAGACTACTGCCCAGATAACCCGGTCACCTTTTATTTTTATTTCACTGTTAAAGATTGTCATTTGACTTTTTTAATAAAGTTACAATTCATTCACTGCTGCTTTAAACTGGTCGCCACGGTCTTCGTAGTCTTCAAACAAGTCGAAACTGGCACAAGCCGGAGAGAGCAAAACTGTTTCCCCTTTTTCGGCAAGATAATAGGCTGTAGTGACAGCTTCACGAGCCGATTCGGTATCGATAATAGTTTCAACCAATCCCTCAAAAGCTTTATGGATGTGCCGGTTGTCCAGGCCAAGGCAAACTATGGCCTTCACCTTCTCGGCTACCAGTGGCTTAAGCAGGTCGTAGTCGTTGCCTTTGTCCACACCTCCCACAATCCAAACGGTGGGTTTCTCCATATATTCCAGGGCATACCAGGTAGAGTTGATATTGGTTGCTTTGGAATCATTGAGAAAAGTAATTCCATGAACACTGGCCACGTACTCCAACCTGTGAGCAATGTTCTGAAAATCCGAAAGACTCTGTTTGATGGTTTCTTTACGGATATCCATCAGACGAGCTGTAACTCCGGAAGCCATGGAGTTATAGACGTTGTGTTTGCCTTGTAATGCTAATTGTTCAAGTGTCATATCTAAATTGTTTTTACCGTTATTAATTCTTATTTTATTATCAACAATTCCGGCACCCGGATACTGGTCAGCGCTATGTTCACCAAAAGGAACCGGAATAGCCGTTATTTTTCTTTTTTTCAATTCTCTTCTGATAACCGGATCGTCGGCCCAGTAAACGAAGTAGTCGTTTGCAGTCTGGTTTTGAAGAAGCCGGAATTTACTGTCCACATACTTTTGAAAATCGTTGTCGTAGCGGTCGAGGTGGTCAGGAGTAATATTCAGCAAAATGGCAATATTTGCCTTAAAGCGAAACATTCCATCCATCTGAAAACTACTTATCTCCAACACATACCAATCGAAATTGTGGAAAGCCACCTGCCAGGCAAAACTTTTCCCAACATTGCCGGCCAGTCCAACATGGAGACCTGCATTTTTCAGAATATGGTAAGTCAGCAGTGTGGTGGTGGTTTTTCCGTTGCTTCCGGTGATACAAATTTTTTTGGCGGTGGTAAAAGCACCAGCAAATTCAATCTCTGAAATCACGGGAATACCTTTCCCTTTCAGCTGCCGGATCATCGGAACCGTATCGGGAATTCCCGGACTTTTCACCACTTTAGCTGCGGCAAAAATCCTGACGGTATTGTGTCCGTTTTCTTCAAAATCTATTTCAAACTGTTTAAGAACGCGTCTGTACTTCTCTCTTATTTCTCCTTTATCAGAAACAAAAACAGGCAGTCCCTGCTTTTTGGCCAACACGGCAGCTCCAATTCCGCTTTCGCCGGCACCCAAAACAACTATTTCGCCTTTTTGTTCCATTTATATTCATATTTATCTAACTTTCAATGTAATGATGGTTGCTACGGCGAGAGCAATCCCTACTATGAAAAAGCGTAACACAATCTTTGGTTCGGGAAAACCCAACTTTTGATAATGATGATGCAGCGGTGCCATTTTGAAAATCCGCCGGCCGGTGCCATATTTTTTGCGTGTATATTTAAAGTAGCCCACCTGCAAAATCACTGAAATACTTTCGGCGAGAAAAATGCCGCCGAAGATGGGAATCAACAGCTCTTTGCGGATGATAATGGCAAACACAGCAATGATACCGCCGATGGCGAGGCTACCCGTATCGCCCATAAAAACCTGCGCCGGATAGGTGTTGTACCACAAGAAACCCACGGTGGCACCCACAAAAGCACTGATATATACGGCCAACTCGCCCACATTGGGCAAATACATAATGTTCAGGTAATCGGCAAAGATGATGTTACCCGACACCCAGGCCAAAATGCCGAGCGTCGCACCCATTATAGCTGACGTTCCCGCCGCCAGACCATCCATGCCATCGGTCAGATTTGCCCCGTTGGAAACACCGGTTATGATCAAAATGACGATGGGGATAAAAACCAGAAAGGCCCATTTCTCATAGCCGGGACCAATCCATTTGATCAGTACGGCATAGTCAAACTCATTGTTTTTTAAAAACGGAATAGTCGTCTTGGTGGAGTGTCTGTCAGTAATAGAGTATCGTGCTGACGGTCCGGGATTATTCATCAACGAATAGACCTGAGATATTGGGTGCACCTGCTTTTCACGGGTAATCACATTCTTGTTGAAATACATCACCAGCCCCACCACCAATCCGAGAATCACCTGTCCCGCAATTTTATATTTGCCGCTAAGACCCTTTTTATTTCTCTTAAATACTTTGATATAATCGTCGATAAAGCCCAACGCACCGAGCCAGACTGTGGTAAAGAGCATCATAAGGATATAGACATTGTCGAGCCGGGCAAAAAGCAACGCAGGAATTATAATAGAAGCCAAAATAATGAGTCCGCCCATGGTAGGTGTTCCCTGTTTTTCCAGCTGTCCTTCGAGTCCAAGGTCGCGAACTGTTTCACCCACTTGTCTCTTATTCAAATATTTAATCCATTGTTCACCAAACACCAGACTAATAAGTAACGAAGTAATCAATGCCATAGCAGCTCTGAAGGAGAGGTATTGGAACAATCCGGCTCCCGGAAGGGAATAAGCATCGTGCAGATATTTAAACAGATAGTACAACATAATTATCGTGTTTCAAATAATTCAGTTAGAACATGTTTATCGTCAAAGGGAAATCGCACCCCGTTGATTTCCTGATATTTCTCATGACCTTTGCCGGCAACCAGAATGATGTCGCCTTCATTGGCCAACGTATAAGCTGTTTTTATGGCTTCCCGGCGGTTGGAAATCACCAGTGTATTTTTCATTTGCGCCTGGTCAATACCGGCTTTCATATCGTGCAGGATATCTTCCGGATTTTCGCTGCGTGGATTATCCGAAGTGAGTATAGTGCGGCTACTCAACATACTGGCAATGGCAGCCATTTCCGGACGTTTGGTCTTGTCGCGGTTACCGCCTGCACCTACCACAGTTATCAGCTGTTCGTTTCCGTTGCGGATTGCCTGAATGGTTTCCAGTACATTTTTCAACGCATCGGGGGTGTGTGCATAATCCACAATACAAACAATACCCTCGGGTGAACGCAACACCTCAAAGCGCCCTTCAGCACCACGCAAACTACTGAGTATTCGCAATATTTCCTCTTTGTCCTGCTTTAGCAAAACAGCAGTGGCATATACAGCCAACAAGTTGGAGGCATTAAAAGCTCCCACCATAGGCGAATAAAATTCTTTCTCATCAAGAAACATTTGCAAACCCGAAAACTCATCTTCAAGCAAGCGACCACGGAAGTCGGCCATTGTTTTCATTGCGAAGCTGTATTTTTTTGCCTCAGTATTTTGCAACATAATATTGGCATTCCGGTCATCGGCATTGACGAGAGCAAAGGCTTCTTTTGGCAAATCATCAAAGAGCTTTTTCTTTGCCGTGATGTACTCTTTAAATGTTTTATGATAATCGAGATGGTCGTGGGTAATATTGGTAAACAAAGCGCCGGCAAACTGCAAACCCGCAACGCGCTCCTGCACAATGGCATGTGAGCTTACTTCCATAAAAACGTAGGCACATCCCGCTTCAACCATTTCACTCAAAATGCGATTAATACTTAGCGCATCGGGCGTAGTATGGCTGGTTATTATCTCTTTCCGGTTTACCTTATTTACAATGGTAGAAAGCATGCCGGCTTCGTATCCAAGGTTTAGAAACAGCTGATGAAGCAGCGTAACGATGGTAGTTTTTCCGTTGGTACCGGTGACACCCACAAGGTTCAGCTTCCCGGAAGGCCGACCATAGAAGTTAGCCGCCATCTGTCCAAGGGCATAGGCAGAACTTTTCACTTTAATCCAGGCAACTTCCGTGCTAAGGTTTTGCGGCAAGGCCTCACAGACCACAGCCACAGCACCCTGTTTTATGGCACTATTGATGAAATGATGACCATCGACCTGTGTACCGGACACGGCGACAAAGAGATCTCCGGGTTGAACCTGGCGCGAGTCAAAAACTACGTTGGCAATGGTCATAACCCCATTTTCGTTGATATTTTCAACGCCGGCTTTGTTTAATATGTCACGTAACTTTTTCAAAAGTCTGTTTTAAAAATTGGCTAACTGAATCAAAATTTTCTCTCCTTTTTGAAATCGGGTTCCCGGTTTCAGCGACTGTAGATAGACCACTCCCCTGCCCTGTACGCGCGTGGTCAGCCCCATATTCTCCAAAAGGTAAACTGCATCTTTAGCGGTCATTCCTTTCACATTGGGGATAGTGTTCTTTGCAAAAGTTTTAGATCTGAAAATCACCTTGTTATGTTGGTCTCCCGTCACCGTCCAGGTTTCGGCGTTAGAACCTTTGGCTGTTTTTATACCAAGGTCTTTGTATATAGTCTTCAAATCAGGATACCAGGCAGCATTTACTGCCAGTGGGATGGTTTCTTTCACCGTATCTCTTTTGGATTTTACATGCAGTGCCAGTGAAGTGGCATAAACCTGATCGGCAATTTCCTTAAAAACCGGTGCTGCCACGCCGCTGCCATAGTATCCATGTTTCGGCCTGTTTATCACCACAATACAGGAGTACTGTGGATCGTTGGCAGGAAAGTAGCCTACAAAAGTGGCATTGTAAGCTCCGGGAATATATTTTCCACCAATAGAAATTTTTGCCGTACCTGTTTTCCCTGCAATTTGAAAATGGCTGTTTTTCAGGTTTTGTGCTGTGCCGTGTAAAACCACACCCACAAGCAGACTCTGCACTTTCCGGATAGTGGAAGGAGAGGCAATACGCGGATTTCGTATCTGAATACCAAATTTTTTCACGATACGTCCGCCATCGGAAATAGCTGTAACAAATCGTGGCTTTACTTCCACGCCATTGTTGGCTACCGCATTATAAAAAGTAAGCAGTTGCAAAGGGGTGAGATCCAGTCCATATCCCACCGACATCCATGGAAGTGAAATACGTGACCAGTATTTTTTATCCTTCGGACTTTTAATGTTCGGATTAGCTTCACCGGCAATTCTCAGTCCCAGCGGTTTGTTCAAATCCATGGCGTACAGATGGGCAATAAATTTTGAAGGATCATTTTTATAAGCTTTCTGCATAACTTTGGATATACCCACGTTGGAGGAGTGTTCAAAAGCCTGCCGGATGGTAATAAGGCCGTCACCTATGACGTGTACATCGCGCAACGTACGGCCATAATAAACAACATAGCCTTTTCTCACCGATACCGTATCGCTCAACTTAAACTTATGATCCTCCAGACCGGAAATCATCGAAGCCAGTTTAAACGTGGAACCGGGTTCATATTTTTCGCCGATGGCCATGTTGTAGCTTTCCTCATATTTGCCGGTTTTCGCATTGAAGCGCAAGTTGGCAATAGCTTTAATATCACCAGTTTTCACCTGCATCAGCACGGCAGTTCCCATCATGGCTTCGTGTTTTATCATCTGTTTCAGCAACGCATTTTCAGCCACATCCTGTAAGTTCATGTCCAGCGTCGTCAGGACATCCTCTCCATTTCGTGGCTCAATTTCATTGTCATCGTGAATAGGCAACCATGCGCCGTCGTTTATTTTGCGCCTGATTTGTTTTCCATTCACACCTGTAAGCACTTTTGAATAAGCACCCTCAAGGCCTACAAAGAGGTGCGCTTTTTTGATTTCGTAACCAATAGTCCGGGCAGCGAGTTGGCCAAAAGGGAGACGCCTTATTGTTTTTTGAATAGCAATAAATCCACCCCGGTTCCTTCCCATTCGGAAAATAGGGAAAGTCCGTAACTGTTGTAGTTGCAAATAGTTTACATGGCGATGGATCAGCAGGTAGCGGTTGCCATGCGCTCGTGCTCTCCTCAGGATAGTTCTATAGTAAGCCTGCGACCTGTCCTTAAAAAGCGCTGCCAGACGGTATGCCAGAGAATCAACATTCCGGTCAAAAAATGAATTGGAAATATAGCCGTTGGCCACGTCCATACGAATCTCAAAAACAGGTACGGAGGTAGCAAGTAGATTATCTTTGTCTGACAGAATATTACCACGATTCGCTTTCAGGCTGAAAATTTTTATTTCCTGCTTTTTAGCTTTGGCCATCAAGGCATGACCTTCTTTGTACCGAATATAAACCATCTTCCCGATAATCAGGAGGCCAAAAATCAGCGTCATAAAATAGACGAGATAAACACGGGACAATATGATTTTCTTATTATTTCCCAAAATTACTTTCCCTGTTTTTGATAAATAATGAGCGTTTTTAAAGGCTCTTTGGTTTCTTTAATACCCATACTTTCTAATCGTTTCTCCAGCTGCGATTGTTTGCTAAGCGTCACCAAATCAGACTTAACAGAAATATATTCGTATCGTAACTCTTTTATTTCACGTTCAATTCCGGCTATTCTCCTGACTTTATTTTCCAGTACATAATCGTTGGTGATGTAGATAAAGGCCAGGCCGGCCAGGAAAAGCAGAAACGGAAAAATCTGTCGCGTTCTCCTGTTTTCCAGGATGGCACCACCCAAGACATCCTGCGTGGCACGGCCAAAGCTCCCCACGGAGTCATGCTGGGTATGTTTACCCTCCTTAATTTCCTGTTTACGTTTGTTTCCTTTCATTATACATTAGTTTTTTCAGCAATTCTCAACTTAGCCGAACGGGCACGGCTGTTCCGTACTATTTCTTCTTCATCGGGGACAACTGCTTTATTAACAACCGGTTTGAAATCGACCAGATTGTTTCCAAAGAAGTCTTTTTTGATTTTTCCCTCAAAGTTTCCGGTCTTAATAAAATTTTTTGCCAGCCGGTCTTCCAGCGAGTGATAAGAGATAACCACCAGTCGGCCACCGGGTTTTAGTACATCGGCGGTCTGCTCCATGAAAGCTTTCAGCACTTCAAGCTCCTGGTTCACTTCGATACGAATAGCCTGGAAAAGCATAGCCAGCATTTTGTTCGTTCGTGTGGGCGGGATACATTTTTCGACAGCAGCTTCCAGCTCAAAAGTGGTTTCAAAAAGCTTCTCTTCCCGTTGTGCACAAATAAGTCTGGCCATACAGCGGCTATTTTTAATTTCGCCGTAAAGCCTGAAAATCCGGTTAAGTTCATCTTCGGAATAAGTATTGACAACATTGGCAGCTGTCAGTGTCTGGTGTTTGCCCATGCGCATGTCGAGGGGGCCATCAAAACGGGTTGAAAAACCACGCTCAGCCTCATCAAACTGATGTGAGCTGACTCCAAGGTCAGCCAAAATACCATCCACAGGTAACATGTCGTAGAGACGCAGGAAATTTTTCAGGTAACGGAAGTTCTGGTTGACAAAAATCAGTCGTTCGTCCTCCGGCTTGTTGACTTCGGCTTCCGGATCCTGGTCGAAAGCCACGAGACGTCCGTTGGTGCCGAGCTGTTGAAGGATAGCCCGAGCGTGGCCGCCGCCGCCAAAGGTTGCATCCACATATATCCCGTCAGGACGAATGTTTAACCCCTCAATGCTTTTATGCAATAATACCGGATTGTGATACATATCTTATTCGGTTTCGAACTCACCCATAACCTCTTCAGCCAGATTGGCAAAATCATCCGGGTCATAATCCACAGCCTTTTCATAGGCTTCTTTATCCCAGATTTCAATTCGGTTTACGACTGATGTGAGCACGATCTGCTTAGT
>ENA-ORDP01001009-ORDP01001009.1-marine-sediment-metagenome-genome-assembly--contig:-NODE-1009-length-16477-cov-4.155340_pt1 | contig 16477 bp, 15 predicted proteins | sample MGYA00248627_ERZ508539 | MGnify/ENA primary metagenome ERZ508539 (study PRJEB26208, sample SAMN05571518) | marine sediment metagenome | biome: deep sea; feature: Hydrothermal vent; material...
ATGGTATCCATAACAACTCTTTTACTCAGGCAAATCCAAACCTGTTAATATACGCTTACTGACCCGCTAGATCCAAAGTCAGTAAAAATATAATAACGAACCCGCTAAGAGGCCATTCATTCTGGTTTGTACTAATTTGCTTAATATAATTTCGTGAAAACCCCCGATTCCATGACCGCCAGCGAGTTTCGCGTCGCATTGGCCCTGTCTGGCGTGTTTGCAACACGCATGCTGGGCCTGTTTATGGTGTTGCCGGTGTTTGCGCTCTATGCCGAAAGCCTGGAGGGTTTCACCCTGTTACTGGCAGGTGTCGCAGTGGGTATATATGGTCTGACCCAGGCCATGTTACAGATTCCCCTCGGTCGTCTATCCGATAAATTAGGGCGAAAACCCATCATAATAGCAGGGTTAATCGTCTTCGCGCTCGGCAGCGTGGTCGCGGCGATGTCGGATAGCATCGCAGGTGTCATCATGGGTCGCGCCTTGCAGGGGGCGGGTGCCATTGCGGGTGCGGTGATGGCGATGGCCGCCGATTTGACCCGTGAAGAACACAGAACAAAGATGATGGCTGCGATCGGTATGAGCATCGGCGTGGCCTTCATGGTCGCGATTATTGTCGGGCCGATTTTGCAGGGCTGGTTTGGTGTCTCGGGCATTTTCTGGACGACGTCGGGCCTGGCCGTGCTCGCGATCCTGATCATCGCTTTTGGCGTCCCGACCCCGGTCAATCCCCGTTTCCACCGTGATACCGAGGTCGAATTTAACTGGTTCAAGCGCGTTCTGAGCCATCCACAGCTCTTGCGACTGGATATCGGTATCCTGATACTCCACTTCGTGATGACGGCGACCATGTTTACTCTACCGCTTATATGGGTAAAAGAGCATGGCTTTGCTCTGGCTGACCATTGGCAGGTGTGGTTGCCCGCCCTGTTCTTTTCAGCCCTGCTGGTTTTACCGTTTATCATCATTGGCGAGAAGAAAAAGCAGCTAAAACAGATAGTTATCATGGCTGTGTTAGCGCTCACTATCGCCAGCCTGTTGATCTGGCAGCTGCATGCAAGCTTGTTGTCATTGGCCATGGCGCTCGGCTTATTTTTGCTAGGCTTCAATTTACTCGAGGCCAGCCTGCCGTCCCTGGTGGCTAAATTTGCCCCTGCCGCGCACAGAGGAACGGCCATGGGGGCCTTTTCCAGTTCGCAGTTCCTGGGGGCCTTTTTGGGTGCGACCGCCGCCGGCTGGATTGGCCAACACTACGGTGAGTCCAGCGTTTTCCTGCTCAATGCGGTGTTAGTCGGGCTTTGGCTCGGCGTGGCGATTTCCATGCGACAGCCACCTTACCTGAGCAGCGAACTGGTCAATGTCGGCGAGGTAGACAAAGAGCAGGCTCGGTCGCTGGCGATGAAATTGACCGCGATACGCGGTGTGGCCGAGGCGGTGGTGATCCCCGAGGATGGCATCGCCTATCTCAAGGTCGACAAGAAAGCCTTGGACAGAGACGCACTACTTGATTACTCTATCGAACAAGCGAAATGATCGATCATTTTATATACATAACGTGCTAATTAATTGATTTTAGGAGGATTTTATGGCCAGAGGTGTGAACAAAGTAATCTTAATCGGTAACCTGGGGAAAGACCCGGAAGTCCGGTACATGCCCAACGGACAGGCCGTAGCCAATGTCACGATAGCGACCTCTGAGAGCTGGAAAGACAAAAATACCGGCGAACAACAGGAAAAGACAGAGTGGCACCGTGTCGTTTTCTGGCGCCGTCTGGCTGAAATCGTCGGTGAATATTTGAAGAAAGGCTCCAAGATCTACGTCGAGGGTAAACTGCAGACACGCAAGTGGCAGGATAACCAGGGACAGGATCGGTATACCACCGAGATCGTCGCCAGCGAAATGCAAATGCTGGATTCACGCGGTGCAGGTGGAGCAAATGCCGGTAGTAATAATTATTCGAACAATGCACCGCCACCTGCTGATCAGAGCCAGGCACCACAAATGGCGACCGCGGGTGATTTTGATGACGATATTCCGTTCTAGGCAATTACATCTGATCATATGAATAATTTTGTTTAAGCCCCTGTTATCAGGGGCCTTTTTATTTAGAGTTTAAGTGGGTGAAGAGCAAGATTAAAAAGCAAAGTAATCCATTTTCTACGGGTGGTGGCGGAGTTAACTTACCCAGAATGGAGACTATCGGGATACAGTTGTGGAAATAAATAGGCAGCCGTTTTTACCGGTATACCGAGCCGCACCAATCCTTTTGGCGAGTCCGAAACCAGCAAATCTTCTTCCAGCAATTGCTTTAAAATTATTCGGGCTGATCGCTCTGGCAAACCTGTGATCCTGGATGCTTCTCCACGCGCAAACTTACCTCGAATTAATGCTTCTTCCAATAAAAATGCGGATTGAGGTTTTAAAGCTTTAGCCCCAGGCACCATGCCTTGTTCTCTTAAAGCCACATAACCTCTGATACGGTCAACAAGACCATCCAGTTGCACCAATCCGTCCATATAGTTGATTTGATCAAGGCAGGTTTCGAGGAAAAATCGGCAGAACCGGTTGAGCCCATCAAGTGAGAGATTGCCGCGACCATCCAGATCCCCACGGCGCTGCGCATCTGCGTTTGCCAGCATCGCCATGTAATTGTCTCGACTCCGTGCCAGGCCCCGGCCGACAGACCATAACATCCAGCCGTCTAATCCGGCGTGCATGAACCCGGCATCAGTAAAGAGGCGCACAACGCGGCCATTGCCATCCAGGAATGGATGAATCCAGGTCAGCCGGTGATGGGCGGCGGCAACAGCCAATAGTTTATTGTGGCCGTTGAATCGTGTGACTTTATAAAATTCGGCGAATCGGCTCATAAATGTGGACAACACATCGAAAGAGGGTGCCACGTGAGCACCAACCTCAACATCCTGCTCACGCAACTTGCCGCCCTCGACATAGATTTTTTCACCGGTTTTCTCATTTTTTACCCATTTGAATTCTTCGGGAAGGCGATCATAGAATTCTTGGTGGAGCCAACACAGAAAATCACTTGAAGTGGGATCCAATTCTGGCTCCTCTCGCAATCGTTGCTCCATTGTTTGCTGTACTTCTATATGGATCAGGCTTTCTGTCTGAAGATCGCGCTTTGCAGGGTCATCAGAATAATCCTGCTTCATTGCGCGTTCGATATCCAGCGGATGGGTGTTGTGCCCCTCAATCAGGTTCGAGTAGTAGCTTTTAATGATCCGTAGGAGATCGCCAACAGTGTCCTCACTTGTCGGGTGCAAACGCGCCCCGAGTGCAGCCGAGTGGCTATGGATCTCCACAGCCAAATCAGGCAGATCACCTGCTTCAGGTATAAGCGGTTCCATTGAACTTGAGCTGCGGTACATATTGCCGATCCTGGTGCCGATTAGTATTGTATATAATACACGGATTTATATACAAATAAATAGAATTTTCTTAAATTATAGTGAACTTATTGCCGATTTATATGCCGATCCTGGTGCCGAAATTGATCCGTCAATAATATACTGAAAATTGTTTATTTTTGAGCACTAGCCAGTTGGTTTACGAGATGAAACTCTTTTTCACGGTGAATACGAAGAATAAGCGATAAATAAAGTGTTTATATATCGCTAAAATTGACGAATTAATTGAAAATTTTGAATTAATTCGCTAAAATTGACGACTATGAAGATATCTAAACTCTTTGCAGATGATGCCATTCTTGCCGAGATCGGCGAACGTGTTGCGCGCTGTCGGCTTGATCTCCAGCTAACCCAGGCGGATGTGGCTGAGCAGGCGGGTGTTGCCAAGCGGACGGTTGAGCGCATTGAGGCTGGGGCCTCTGCGCAGATGGCGAGCATGATCAGGGTTTTTCGGGTGCTGGATCTATTATCGGGTCTGGATCGCGTGATTCCGGAAGCGGAGCCGAGGCCAATGGATTTGTTAAAGCGAAAAGGAAAAGTGCGGCAACGCGCTTCATCCCGTCACCGGCCAGCTCGATCAAACCAGGCCAGGGAGCCATGGTCCTGGGATGATGAAACGTGAGTAACGTTGCCGAGGTTATGCTCTGGGGGCGTACGATTGGTGCGGTTTCGTTAGACAAGAACAAGGATGTAGCGGCCTTCGAGTACGATTCAGCATTTGCTGCAAGCGGTATTGAGATTTCGCCGGTTACAATGCCATTATCTAATCGTGTTTACACATTCCCCGAATTATCTCAAAAAACCTTTTACGGATTACCCGGCCTGTTGGCTGATTCGCTACCGGATAAGTTTGGTAACGTATTAATTAATGCCTGGCTGGCGACTCAGGGTCGGCAACCAGACTCGTTCAATGCGATTGAGCGACTTTGTTATACCGGCACGCGTGGTATGGGGGCTTTGGAATTTGCACCTGCGATCGGACCGAAGCCCCGGCAGGCCAGCCGGATAGAAATTGACAATCTAGTTGAACTCGCATCGGAGGTACTTACTCATCGTAATAACCTTCAAGAATCATTTGCCGATGCAAACAAGAAACAGGCGTTGAGTGATATTCTGCGGGTTGGTACTTCGGCGGGTGGTGCAAGAGCCAAGGCGGTGATTGCCTGGAACCCAACGACCAATGAAGTTCGTTCCGGCCAGGTTTTAGCAGGTGAAGGCTTTGAATACTGGTTGCTGAAATTTGATGGTGTCTCCGGCAACAAGGATAAGGAACTCGAAGATCCGCAGGGTTATGGTGTGATTGAATATGTCTATTACAAGATGGCAAAGGACTGTGGTATTGATATTAGCGACTGCCGATTGTTCGAAGAAAACGGTCGACGGCATTTTATGACCCGGCGTTTTGATCGTCTTGCCGGTGGCGGGAAACGCCACATGCAGTCGCTTTGTGCACTGGCGCATTATGATTTCAACATGGCAGGTGCATATAGCTATGAACAGGCGTTGATGGTGATTCGACAGTTGGAATTACCCATGAGTGCGATAGAGGAACAATTTCGCCGTATGACCTTTAATATTGTCGCTCGTAATCAGGACGACCATGTCAAGAATATTGCTTTTATGATGGATAAATCAGGTGGCTGGTCGCTTTCGCCCGCCTTTGATATGACCTACAGTTTTAATCCATCTGGTGACTGGACAGCCAGACACCAGATGACTATGAATGGCAAGCGCGATGACTTTACGATGGATGATTTCAAGGCCTGCGCGAAGGCCGCCGCGATGAAGCGTGGGTGTGCCGAGGCGATTGTTAGTGAGGTGCAGGAAGTAGTGTCTCATTGGAAGGGTTATGCCGAAGAAGCGGGTGTCCCGGTTTCAGTTTGTAATCAAATTCAACGTACACTTCGATTGAAACGTTTTTAATGAAACTCATCAAAAATAAAACCATAATACCTGGAGACTTTAGTTTTATTAGTTGTACTGCCTTTTTTTAAAAGAACCGGCTTACACGTAGCGTAATAAAATCGTCCTCACGAATACCGGAGAGGAAACTGGTGTTGGGTATGTTATTAAAAAAGCGCCCTTCAATTTCTAATTTCCAGTTATCGTTAAGGCGCTGTTCGGCCTCAAGACTGAGTAAGGTCGCCTGGCTATGGCGATCGACAATGGCACCGATCAGAAAAGCCGTATCCTGAGTATCATTGAGTGTCAGTCGTGTGCCAACAAAGACATCATCATCGGCGAAGGTAGCGGGTGCGGTCGTGGTATCACGATTATCGTACAGGTATTCGAACAAGATACCCAGATCAGCGCTGGTCTCTGAAATTCCGAAGAAGGTATATTCAAAACCGGCCACGGCGGCCGCAAAACGTTTGCCCTGACCGCCACGGGTCATGGCTTCAAGTTTCCACAGGGTGGATTCGGTGGTCAGTTGTAGATCGAGGCTGGTTTGATCGATCTGATCATAATGGGGGACTAACATCGTGCGTCCGTTGTTTATTGCCGTTATGAGCCGAGGTTCGCGGCTGGTACCACGAAAATAAGCCAGACCGATATCCCATTGGCCCAGGGTATGACTCCAACGCACGGCACCATCAATATGGTGCTCTTTGTCACTGGATTCAAATATGGCATTGTCAACATCGACAGGCAGGGGGCCACGCAAGCGTGCATCGTCATCCGGAAACGTACGTTCACGAAATCCGGGCAGAATAAACATTGAGACGGTGCCCCATTCACGGAACAAATTGAGATTGATCATGGGCTGACCAAGCTTATCTTCGCGATCGATATTTTCGACGGCATCGGTTTGATTGATGATATCAACCAGATGCAGGGACTCGGTAACCCCCCAAAATACCTTGCTAACACCTGCAACAAAATCCCAGTCGTTGGCGACATGTAACCAACTGGCTTCGCGTAAATCAAAATGGCTGCGGTTATTATCATCGCCATCCCAACGGGCAAAGGGGGTAAAGGTGAGTCGGTCCTTGTTGCGGTTCCATTCATAAACAAACTCGGGTTCCAGGACAATAGAAGGCGAGATGGTTGCATCGTTTTGTTCCGGGTAAGCGGGCTCATTTGGAAAGACTCGAACTTCGCCCGAGATGGAGCCCGAGATATCCCAGCCAGCAAAGACAATGCCACTGAATGAAATCAGTGGCACTGTTATTGTCAGAAAAAAAAGGGAGGTCGCGGTCAGTTTAAAGATCTGCATTCATATTACCGTGCCCGCTTCAAACTATTACGCTCAAAATCTCGGTTACCAAGGCCATTACCAAATTGGTACTCATTCCAGGTTAGTTGGGTCGATTTGCCGTTTTGGTGGTTGTTCATCACTTGTGTGTGCGCACGCCAGTATTTGTTGAGGTACTGTTTGTAGTCGCTGAACTGTAAGGTCTTCAGTAAATCATTTTTCCGATCATAGAATTCTATTTTCAGCGGAATATGGCGTTGTGTATCTATCCAGACAATTTGTCGAGTGTAGCCAGAATATTTGTATTGAGGATAGTTTTCTACCACGAAGGTATCATGGTTATCCAGTTTCTCATTGCGTAGAAATTTATATTTAAATTTCGCTACTTCGAACGAGGCCAGATCCTCATAGGCGAACTGACTTCCCATAAAAGGGCCGGACTTATTCGCCGAGGCAATACGTTTTACCCGTTTTAATGCGGGCAGGTACAACCACTGGTCATCGGGGACGATAGCATGTGAAAAAGACAAAAACGCGGTGCCTTTGATATCCCGCGGGCTATCAAAAATGGTTAGGCTCTTATCGCCATCGCCGCTGACTTCCAGAGTTTTGATACGGATTAAGCGGCTGCTTTCTTCGCCCTGGCGGTTGCGCAATACCATTTTCATGCTTGCAGCAGAATCGTGCCAGCCCTGATCATGGCGCTCAACGTCTTCCGCGATTTTCCGGCCTTTTTCTTCAACTGTTTCAGCACTAACATTTGCAAGCGACACTATGGCAATAGCAAACATTAATAACAAGCGGGTGATTTTTTTCATCTTCTGGTTTCCTTGGCATTAAGTAGTTTCAGTGACAATATTATCGCTTGCTACCGACATTTTTTTCTTCCCATCAATCCACATGAGCAGTGGAGGCAATAATATAAAGTCAGCAAGCAGGGCAAAGGCGATAACAATAGACGTTAACAGACCCATGTCAGAATTCAACTTAAAGGTTGATAAGGTCAGGATCATAAAGCCTGATATTAACACCGCAGATGTGACCCAGAGTGCGGTGCCGACGGTTGAGAAGGCATAACGTACAGCCTCTTCAGCATTGAGTCCTTTTTCACGACGGGCGCGCAGATATTTACTTAAAAAATGCACTGTGTCGTCAACGACGATACCCAGCGTCATACCGGTCACAATTGAGAGTCCAACATTAATTTCGCTCACCAGCAGACCCCACAGTCCAAACCCCATTATTGCAGGCACCAGATTGGGGATCAGGCTGATTAAGCCTGTCCTGAATGATCGTAATGCAAATATCAGGATAAAAGAGATAAGTATTAATGCGACGGTTGTCCCCGCAATCATGCTCTTAATATTTCGTTTGCCAATGTGTGCAAACATGATTGTGGTACTGGAACCATCTGACCTTATCTCGGCCCCATTTTTTTGTAACCAGTCTTGAGCCCGCTGTTCGAGTTCAAGAATATGTGTGGTATTAATATTCTTAATCGTCACACTCATGCGAGTGGCCGATTTATTGACATTAATCTGGTTGTTTAAATCAAGACCATAAGGCAGGGACATCTCATAAAGCAAGAGATACTGTGCGGCTAAATCCCTATTATCGGGTAAGGTGTAAAATGACTCCGAGTCAGCATGCATATTCTTGTTTAACCGCTTCATGGTGTCGGTCAATGTATTTACGTGAATAACTTCAGGTTGTTCTCTATACCAGTTGGCAAAGGCTTCCATTTTGTTAAGAAATTCCGGGTCTGAAATACCTCCCTGTTGTTTGGTATCAACGGAATAGTCAATGCGATACATACCGCCAAGATTTTTAGTGACAAAGTCTGAATCAGCACGAAAGGGAATGCTTTTATCAAAATATTCCACAAAATTTTCACCCAGGTTATTGCGCGGTAAAAATGATCCCAAGCTTATAACGACCAGACTCATTGCAACCAGAAGAACGGTACGACGTCGAATAACAAATTCGGCTAATTTAAGCATATTCGAATTGTCGTCGAGGTCTCGTTTTGGCACACGCACAGGCAGGATGGACATCAGTGCCGGTAGAAATGTGATCGACAAAAAGAAGGAAGTCGCCATTCCCACCGCGACAATATTACCAAGGTCATGAAAGGGAGGGGATTCACTAAAGTTCATGGCTAAAAAACCAATCACGGTTGAGAGGCTGGTAAGAAAAACCGGCTGCATATTAATGCGCAGGCTTTCAATGATAGCATCGTGTTTACTCATACCATGGCGCATGGCATGAAACATGCTCACCAGTATGTGGATGGCATTGGCGACGGCCAGCGTCATAATAATTGTGGGTGCCACGGAACTGGGTGGAGTAAGTTTTATCCCAACCCAACCTGAAAAGCCCATGCCAACCAGTATCGACATGAATATTATCCATAGTCCGCTAAAGGTACTTGTCCAGCTTCGTAAAAACAGACCAATCGCAATCAGAACCACTAAAAAAGTAAGTGGCACGAGTGTCGCCATATCCTGCATCGAGGCGGAGAAAAAGGCATTATTTAGTAATACAATGCCGGTCATGTGGACATCTATTTGCGGATATTCTTTCTTGATTTGCTCCGAAATTTTATTGACGGCAACGGTAATCTTTGGCATTTCTGTTTCTGGGCTTATGCCAGGCAACTGTACGGTAATATTAATCCCGGTAACATGGCCCTCTGGTGAGATCAGCTTATCCACCAGCAGTGGTTCCTTGAGTGCAATCGATTTGATGTCTGCAATATTCTGCTCAGTTAAGCTTGCCGCATCCTGATAAAGATCCTGAACAATCAGATCATCTTCATTCGCATGGGTGTATTGAAAATTACTGATCGAATCGACACGAGAGGAGTAGGGAACCTGCCAGCCCATTTTGGTGATACGTTCCACGGCTTGCAAAGTTACTTTATCAAATACATCGCCACTTTTTGGGGCAAGCACGATTAATACATTGTCATCCTTGGTATAGGTATTTTCCAGTCGCTCAAAGGCAAGCATCTGTGGATTGTCATCACTGAAAAACACATGATAATCACCGGTAAAACCTGCGTGACGCATTCCACTTGCGATCGCGAATACGGTTAAAAACGTCAGCACTAAAACCACCCAACGATGCCGAAGAATCCAACGGGCATAATTTGTCGTGCCGTTGCTAGTATCTAAACTATCGTGTTGCATATGATAACTCCGTGTTTAAGTTGATCAAAAATTGCGTAAAAATTTAATCTTTCCAGTTTGGTGGATAGGTATTGTCGTATCCAGGTATGGCTTCAATTCGTATTATCCAGTCCGCAATTTTCGGATAGTGCTGATTGAACGGATTAAAATCCAGCTCAAGTGGCTCTGCCTCTTCCAGGGACAGTGCGCGTAATAGTGCCTGCACCATGGGAAACAGCACAACATCTGCGGCAGTAATAGTTTCTCCGGCCAGGTAGTCGATTTTTTCCAGCTGTGCCTCCATCGTCTTAAATTCTGCATGCACATAGCTGGCGGCTTTTTCTATTGCAGCAACGTTATCACTGACATCGTCAAAGAAAATCGGGCGTACTATTTCTAACAGGGGTGCACATAGATAATTTTCGACCTCAAAGACACGCTGCCATATGTGGCCAGTCTCAATCGGCGTTTTACCAAACAGGGGTTTTTCCGGGTTTTGCTGATCCAGGTAGGCAAGAATGGCGATAGATTCATATACGGAATTGATACCGTCTTTTAGCACCGGTAGTTGGCCACGCGGATTCATGGCGAGCATTTCGGGTGTTTGGTGCTGCTTTTTAGAGAATTCCAATAGCCTGGAATTATATTTCAGCCCCTTAACTTCCAGGCCCAGTAGGGTTCGCCAGGAATTTGGGCTACCTGCACCCCAGAAAATCTCATAGACCATGTTATATCCTCCCTCATTGTGTTCGGCCCTATGTGGCCACGAGGTAAGATACTAACCATTGCAATAATGCGATGTAAGTCTTGATATTCGCGTTTCATAAGTGCAATAATGCACCACATGGATTGGGACAATTTACGTTATTTTTTGGCCGTCGCTCGCAAAGGCTCAATACGGGCTGCCGCGGCCGCTTTATCCGTCAATCACTCGACGGTTGCGCGGCGTATCACTTCATTTGAGAAAAAACTGGGTGTGCGTTTATTTGAACGACTACCGAACGGTTATGTGCTGACCTCCACCGGTGAAGAGATGATGCGGTCAGCGCAACACATCGAAGACGAGATAGTAAAACTGGATCGCCAGGTGATTGGGCGCGATGCGCAGCTAAATGGTGTGTTACGCGTGACAATGCCGACGGTATTAGCCACACATTTGTTGATGCCAGATATTGCAGCATTTACAAAAATATATCCAAGTATCCAACTTGAGATGGCCTTTTCCAGCGAAGAATTCAATTTGCGCAAGCGTGAAGCGGATATTGCGATTCGATTAACGCAAAACCCACCCGATTATCTTGTTGGGCGGCGCATTTTACATCCTGCCAAAGGTGTTTATGCATCACATGACTACCTGCGTAGCCATAATCCAAACAAAGATCCAGATAACCTAAGCTGGATAGGATGGGAGGAGCTTTCCTCGCCAACACAGTGGAACAAGGATAGTCGTTTTTCGGCGTCACCTGTGGTGCATAAAGCCGACGATTTGCTCGCACAACTTGAAGCGGTGAAGGCAGGCATTGGAATTGCTATGCTGCCCTGCTTTTTGGCAGATACGGTTCCATCGCTGGAACGATTGGAACGGATCACGGCGAAAGGCACCTGTGGTGATTTGTGGATATTAACGCATGAAGATTTGCGTGCCACTGCGCGGGTGAGAGCATTTATTGATTTTATGCTTAATGCCTTTGAGCAGCACCGTGATCTGCTGGAAGGGCGTTGTTATCACGGTACCGTTGAGCAGGTAGAAAAGATGGCGCTATCAAGTGAATCGGCACGAGTGCCTTTGACGTCTGTTTCAATGGTGGATGTTTGATTAACCAAGGCGGTAGAAACCAATTATGAATCAATTATAACGACATGAATAAACCTCAAGAAAGTGGATCATTTCCACGTTTTCCCGGGCTTATGGATCTGCCCTTCAAGCTTATGCCGGTAAAGTTGCATTCACAGTTGTTGACAGTACTTTTGAATCGAATATTATCGCAGCAGCTAAGAGACGGCGATCTTGATTTTCTTAAGTATCGATGTCTCAGTATTAAAGTGAGCGATGCCAGCGTTAATTACAATATGAGTCTTGTTGATGGCCGAATTATGCCTGTGTCAGCAACGAAGCACAGTGATTTAATGATCAAGGCCAGCGTCTATGACTTTCTCATGATCATAGCCAGACAAGAAGACCCCGACACCCTGGTTTTCCAGCGCCGACTTATTATACAGGGTGATACTGAACTTGGCCTGGAGCTAAAGAATTTTCTCGATGGTCTGGATATAGAGTCTACCGGTGCCTTTTCTGTCATCGAGTCAATTTTGCAGCCTGGGTTACCGGTTTATCGCCGCCTGTTCAGTTGATTGCTTAGCTATTTTATTTAATGACGAGCAAGGCCTTCAAAATATCGTAGTCTATAGAGTAGACGCGGGGCATTTTTGTCATCGTTAAATCCACTGCGGTCATGTAATACATTATTACTGATCAGGCCCCAACCCGGTTGCAGAGTTAGTCTGAAGATAGCCGGGTCATTTGAATGCAGTAGATCTTCCAGTACTCTAATTGCGACCAGAGCCGCAGGATCACTATTCCATATAATATTCTGTGCTCTTTCGGTATAACGCATATGCAAGCTGTCATTTCCCCAGACTGAAAATACCGGGCCACTCCTGTCCGGGCGTATTATTACGCCATCCTTAACATTGGCGGGTATGGTCATCGCCTTCGGTGACATCAGGGCACGAATGTAATCAGGATTTTCATCACGTAATTTAATATAGGCTATTTCGTGATCCAGTAAGGAATTTTTTCCACCTTCCTGTGCGGGTCTGACACAGTGTAAACATAATGCGTGGATTTGTTGATCGTATTTGTTGTAATAACCATCGGTATGCCAGTGAATGGCTTTATTACTGTAGGGGATGTAGCGCTCACGGCCCTGACTCGTTGATACCTGCAAGGATGTTATACCATCATCATCTGCCCCCATATTTCGATCCAGATTCCTTAAGCCAAATTGTTTTGCAAGACCAGAGACGATACGTTTGTCCGGGTTGTTCCCTATGTTACTGGTATAGATAGCCATATTGTTTTTATTGCAACGCTCAATGATAGCTTTGTGTTCAGCTTTTGTGAGCGAGGTAGGATCATTGATTTCTACAATAAGTTGTTCTGCTGTTTCAGGATAATTTTCCAGCTTTGCATCACGCCAGTTCTCATAGGCGCGATGATTATCAAGATTAAAAGCACTATCTTTATTTAACTTTGCATACTCTGCCATGTGGCCTCCTGAGTCTTTGTACACTGATCCATTCCACTGCTTCCGTGCCAATAACCATTACACTGTCCTCCAGTTGGCATTAGGGCTTGTAATTCATTATTTGCCTGTTCGAGAGGATAGCCATGATGCAAACATTGATAAAAAATATCGATTATTTTTTCACTATGTTGGGAAGGTGGACTAATGCGTAGTACATCAACATTGTGCTGGATTAGATCATCCAATTCAGTAATTAAATTACTGGTCTTTGCGGATTGGGTTTGAATACCATTTAAAGTCAGAAAGGGTTCTTTTTCCTGAGTAGATAACAATAAACCATCAGGGTAATCCAGGCAGCGGTACTGGCAGTCATCTTTAGGGAGATTATGTGCACGCGCAGTAAAGCAGCGTGCTGAATAGGCAAGAGGCAAGCGGCCATAGACAAACACTTCCGTTTCTATTTCAGTTGGTTTCTCTTTGTTAATATCTGCCAGCGCCTGCTTTGATAACTCGAGCGGTAATACCCAACGCTTTAGGCCCCGTTTTGCCAGTACCTGCAAACTACGTGGGTTATAAATATTAATCGCAGGTCCGGTGATAAATGACCTACCCGTTAATTGTTGTACGGCGGCCATATCATTGGCCTCAATAGTAAACTCAATGTTTTCACACAGGTTTTTTAATGTGGCCAGTTCCGAGTTGGCTTCAATCAGAGTCATGCTGGACAATACGACTTCTTTACCCGCATTCTGTAATTGTTTTGCCAGGTTTAACCAGTCATCACGACGTAGAAGTTTTCGTTTTGCGCAAACTGTTTCTCCTAAGTAAATAATATCGATTTTTGTGTCAGCAATACGCCGATAAAAATCGAGCATGGCATCACGCCCCCAGTAATACTGAACGGGGCCGAGTGAAAGTTTGGGTGTATTGGTATTCATTTACTTGTTATTGCCATGGGCGGTGATAGGCACCCAATGTCGTGGTGCGACCTTCTGAAACAGAGTGCAGGGTTTGCAGCCACTCGGTTTTGGGCTGATAGTTCTGTGCGTTATCATGGCAGGTATCTAACGCGGCTCGCCATACCTGAGTTACCTGTTTGACGTACGCGGGGCTTCGTTGCCTGCCCTCCAGTTTAATTGCCGCGATACCGATAGCCTGCAATTCTGGTAATAGTGCAATGGTATTCAGGCTGGTAGGTTCTTCTATGGCGTAATAAGTATTCTGGCCAACTTCAAAACGCCCTTTACATAAAGTTGGGTAAGCCGCAGGGTCATTAGTGCCATACTGATCTATCAATACATTATTCAGGCGTGTTTGTAAGCCATCAGGTGTGTCTTTCCACTGAACGGCACTGGCGGGTGAACAGGCACCAAACGTATTGGGTGATTTCCCTGTTACATAAGAGGATAACAGGCAACGGCCTTCGACCATAACGCATAAACTGCCAAAACCAAATACTTCTACTGGAACAGGGCTGGATGCGGCAACCTGCTCGACCTGTTTTAGTGAAAGCACACGGGGCAATACGACGCGCTGAATACCAAAGTTTTCATAGTAGAAGCGAATAGATTCAGAATTAGTGGCGGAGCCCTGAACGGAAAGGTGTAACCGCAAATCGGGCCAGTTAGCCACAGCATAATCAAGCACGCCCATATCAGCTGCAATCAATGCATCGATGTTTAATGCGGCCCCTAGATCGACGGCATGTTTCCAACGATCCCAGCCGGAGGCCTGAGGGTAGGTATTGATGGCCAGGAAGACTTTAGTTCCATGACGATGCGCATATTCAATGCCCTCACGTGAACGCTTTTCGTTGAAGTTCAGTCCGGCAAAATGACGTGCATTGGTATCGTCTTTAAAACCAATATAGACAGCATCAGCACCATTATCGACCGCGATTTTTAGTGCAGGCAAATTACCCGCAGGGCATACCAGTTCCATTTTATGTTGATTGCCTGAATGCGTCATAACTAATTAGCCGGAGTTGCGCATAAGATAACTAAACGATAATGACATTTTAAAACTTAAACGTTCGTCATTCCGGCTAACACCATGCCGGAATGACGTGCTTCTTTTTAGGTACAGGCTCAGGTTAATTAACAAGCTGGTTGCCAAATTTTTGAGCACGATGAGCAAGGGATGAAGCTTGACGACGTTGACGGAGTTCCTGTGTGATCAGATTGATGACATGCCACTTTTGAGAACACCAGTCGGGAGCCAATAATAAATTATCTGAAGCGGTCCCCGTCACCCGGTGATAAATAATATCTTTAGGGGTCATTTCAATTAAATCGGCCGCGGTTGACACATAATCCTCAAGGCGCCATGGCGAATATTCATTTCGCCGCCACTCGTTGGCCAGTTGCGTACCCTTAACAACATGCAATGGATGCAATTTCAGACCTGCAACCCCTTTATCCAAAACCCGCATCAGGCTGGTTCTGCAATGCTGGTTGTTTTCTCCGGGCAAACCCACTATCAGGTGGGTGCATACCTTTAGTTTTCGTATGCGTGCTCGACGAATCGCATTGTGATACTCAGAAAATCCGTGACCCCGATTGACTCTATTTAAAGTTGAGTCAAAAGCAGACTGCAGCCCCAGCTCTAACCAGATTTCGAGGCCCCGCTGTTGATAATCAGCCAGTAAATCCAGCACAGGGTCCGGTACACAATCCGGTCGTGTGCCTACCGACAAGCCGATAATATCGGGTTCGGCGAGTGCCTGATCATACAGGCGTTTTAACTGCTCAATGTCTCCATAAGTGTTGGTGTATGCCTGGAAATACGCGATATACTTTTTGGCCCCTGTGCGTTTACGAATGACACGTCGACCCGCGGCGAGTTGCTGGCTAATATTTGCCGGATTGCGTGCGTCCGGGTTAAAGGATGCATTATTACAAAAAGTGCAACCACCAATGCCCTTGGTGCCATCGCGGTTAGGGCAAGTAAGATTTGCGTTTAGTGAAATCTTATGTACCCGTTCACCATATTTTTGCAACATACTCTGGCCAAATGTAGTAACGTAGTCGGAAAGTCTCATATTCAGCCAGCTAGTGCATCCGATAGTTTTCGGTGTAGATAGAATTGATGTCTCAAATCGATACGCGACTCTAATCATTTGCTAATTCGGGCACCTTGATCCAGGTCAACTAAAGCTGTAATGCGCGCAGTTACCCTGGTATCAAGTCACATTTCAGGTTATTTGCTTACATGGAATCAACGACCATCTGGGTTTTATGATGAGATTTTGAATGTGATTCAGCCGAAGAAAGCAGATTACCAACTCAGAAAACCGAATAAAGTTGATAAATGTTTTATCCGCTGCGGCGCGGGGAGCGGCGATGGGGACGGTGACGATCTGTGCACCCACGACTTCATTTAGTTTCCAGCCAAAGCCATTTGTGCGGTTATTGTAAAGTGAGAGCATAGTCGCA
>ENA-ORDP01001010-ORDP01001010.1-marine-sediment-metagenome-genome-assembly--contig:-NODE-1010-length-16475-cov-11.538611_pt1 | contig 16475 bp, 11 predicted proteins | sample MGYA00248627_ERZ508539 | MGnify/ENA primary metagenome ERZ508539 (study PRJEB26208, sample SAMN05571518) | marine sediment metagenome | biome: deep sea; feature: Hydrothermal vent; material...
CACGCTTATTCGTATTTCCGTATGGACGTTCGCCCTCTCGCTGGTGCCGGGCATGGCCCTGGCCGCCAAGGGGAGCGATCATCTAATCACGCCCCATAAACCGACCGTGGTCAATCCGGCCCCGGCGCTGCTCGGACCCACCCCAAGTATGATGATCAACAAGGCACCGGCCACCACGCGGGTACAGCCCAAGGTCAAGATCAAGCCCAAACCGTCCGTGGTCAAGTTGCCGGATGGAGTTCGGGCCAACACCGGCAAAAAATTAACGAGTCCAAGCAAGCTGAACCCGGTGGCATCCCCAGGTAGGGTCGTCAAGCTGCCGGGCGCTGCGGGAATCAAAAACGCGCCAGCCCTGCGCAATGCGAACCAGGTCCGTGGGCTTAAAGACGCCAAGGACGCAGCGGAGGCCGCGATCAATGTGTCCAATATGCCGAAGGGCATGGGCGGCGTTAACCTTGACCTCGGCCTGAAAGGCGGAAACCTGGGAGGCAATAATCAGGCGAAGGGTCTCGATGGCAAGCCGGTGGACCCCAGCAAGCTACCCGGGCACGGCGCGGGTAGATTGGGCATGCCCGAGGGCACGGAATACCTGCCGGATTTACCGAGCAATAAGAAAAAGGGCCCAGCGAGTCTGGTGGGTAGCCCGTCCGGGGATTTTCGGGGGATCATGAAGGGCGCGGCCAGTGACATAGTGTCAACTACAGTAAAACCCAGAGTCGACGGCGGCAGCATCACCACAACTAAATTTCGGGACGGATCCGTTCTACGTGTCGCAAGTGCTCGAAATTCCATAGGGGGATGGACCCGTATAACTCTCCTTGTACACCCTGACGGGAGGGGGACACGTAGAATAAATGTCGTGAACGCGGACTTTGTCACCGTCTCCAATATAGAGGTTCCCATAAACACCGTCTATTATCCCCTTGGCTACAACAACGGCACAGGTCGGGTCACATCCCGGCCCCGCCTCAATCGAACCCAAGACCCCAATGCCGAACCCACCACCAGCAGCGCCGGCCAATCCTACGACCATTCAGCAAAGGCCCAGGGTCCAATCGTCAAATACGTCAATCCCGGCCCGGATGACGGCGCCGGTTCTCAGCCGGCCACTACCCTGGTAGTACCGGAAGATCAGTTAGTCATCAACCCCTCTCCAGAAGGCAGTAACGGCCAGGCCCTGGATTCGAGTCCGGAAGCGAGAAAGGCCAGGCAAGAGCAGATGCTTGAGGCGGTTAATGGGCCTTCCGATGGTGGTATAATGCCGAACCCATAAGGGGCGCTCGATGTGCGTGAGGCGACCAGGACCGTAACGGCAACAACATAAGCGGGTCAGTCAGGGCCATGGTCGGCCGAGCCAGCGGCGCGTAGAATAGACCGTTCTACAATCTATCCAATTAATAAGCAAAAAGGTGTCATGGGCAAAACAAGTCAACTACGATCGGCAGTATTGACGCTGGTCCTTTCGATGACGTTGTTGGCGGCCGGTCTGACGGACGCGGCGGCGCAATCACCCATGCGCTTTCGTGATACGCCGGGGGCCAAGGCGTTTGTCGCCAAAGACTACCCCCGTGCCCTGGAGGAATTTCGCAGGCTGCGCCAGGCCAACCCCAATAACACCCTGATCCTGCGCTACCTCGCCATTACCCTGAGCCAACTCGGCCGTTACCAAGAGGCCATCGGTATCTTTAAAGAAGCACTGGCCATCGCCCCGAACAAGGCCTGGATACACTATCATTTGGGTGTAACCTATTACAATGCGCGGCTGGGTAAACAGGCCGCCGCGTCATTCAGGCGGGTGATGGCCCTGGCGCAGGGCACGCAATATGCCCAACTGGCGTCTCGTTACCTGGATGCCATCGCCCAGCAGCAGAGCCAACAACAACGTATCGGCACACCACAACGGTTTGGCGCCTTTGTCCAGGGTGGCTACCAGTACGACAATAATATCCCGGCCGCCGCCAATGGCGTGGCCGGCCCTCGCGGCGGCAACCGCTTCACCGGTTACGTCAACCTGGATTACTACCTACACCGTTCGCCGGTGTGGTTGGTCACGGCATCGATCAACGGTTACCAGAACTGGTACGACGGCAACAACTTCAACGCCCTGGAAACACCCCAATACAGCGGTGGCCTGCGCGCGCAACGCACCGGGACCCTGGGCCGGTACCCCTATATCGGTTCGGTCAACTACAACTACCGCAGGGTCTATCTATCGGATGGTAGTCCCTACAGCCGGTCCCATGCCCTCACCCTCGGCCTGCGGATGAACCTGAGCAAGACCACCGCAACCTATGGTTATTACCGCTATACCAACGATGACTTCGCAGCGGAGGGATTCGACCCGGTGTTCTCGTCCCGCGACGCCAATAACCATGCCCTGGGTTTGCGCCACACCTGGTATTTTGCCCAACGTCAGGGCCAGGTTTCGGTCGGGCTGGACTATCAGAAGAATGATGCGCGAGGCTTGAATTTCGAAATGGATAGCCTGAGCGGAAAAATTAATGCCATCTTTCCTTTGCCCTGGGCGCTGCGCGCTGAATTTGATGTAGGCTACGGCACGGACGACTATAGCCAGTTTGTCGGGCCGGTGCGCCGCAAGACAGATCGAAAGACGGTTTCCGCCGGACTATCCCGCTGGTTCGGGCAACGTGTGCAGATGCGGCTCGACTACAGTTACCGGGACGAAGCGTCCAGTTACGATCAACTCTCCTATGACCGCACGGTCTGGGGGGCGAGCCTGAACTATGTCTATTAACCCACTAAAGCATTGGACTGCGCAAACCCTGGCACTTGCGCTGTGGGCCGGGATCACGGCGGCGCCGGTATACGCGCAGCAGATTAATGAACCCGACACCTTACAGGCCAATCGGGACATCGACCTGTATATGAACAGATTGCACGGCCCCATCTGGCAACCGGTATGGTTCCTCCCTGGGGACGCGCCCGGCGCCCTGCCCGGTTCACCGATCTACAAACAGGAACCGCTGGGCAGCCAGGAGGACTTTCGGCCGCCCCCAGTGGTGGTGGTACCCACCCCCGTCACCCCGCCACCGAGCAGCGGCGGTGGCAAGGTAGCACCACCACCGGCACCACCACCCGCAGCGCCACCACCAAAGCCCTGCAATATTAGCGTGTTCCCGCCAATCTGTCCGTAAGGACCCGGGGGGTCTCTGCCCCCATTCGTACCGGGTATTTTGGCTTGCCCGGAAAATATGCAGGGTCCCCTCTGACGGCACGAATCGGGCAGGGGCTCGATTGCGCGCTCCCGCCGTGCCTATGGTTCCGCCCCTTCCCGTGCCTCGATCCTGCGTTATGCCGACCACGGCGCACCAATAAAAAAAGCGCCCGTTCAGGCGCTATAAGAAGGAATTCGCTCTGCGCGATGGGTAGTCGGCCTATGGCCCACTACCCGATCACGGCTACCAAAGCTTAAAAATATCTTCTGCCGGTGGCGAAGACTTTACCTCATTTTTTTTTTGCGGCCCCAGAGGCCGCCTTACGTTTAGACTTCCGCTTCTTGGGAGCCTTTTTCTTTTTGGCCTTCTTGCGCTTCTTGGTGGCCTTTTTCTTTTTCTTAGCTTTCTTCTTTTTCTTTACCTTTTTCTTCTTTTTAGCCTTTTTCTTCTTTTTCTTTACCTTTTTCTTCTTTTTCTTTACCTTTTTCTTCTTTTTCTTGGTTTTTTTCTTCTTTTTAGCTGCTTTCTTCTTTTTCTTTACCTTTTTCTTCTTTTTAGCAGTCTTTTTCTTCTTCTTGGTCACACGTTTTTTCTTAGTGGCCTTCTTTTTAGCCGTCTTACGTTTCTTGGTGGCCTTTTTCTTGGTGGCCTTCCGTTTCGTCTTTCGTTTTACAGCCATAGTGCTTCTCCTTTTCAGGGTGTGATATCGGTCAGGATGATAAATGGGATGCGCGCTGTACAAGCACGCACGTATCCAAAGTACGAAACACGCCCTTTACAGCCACACAGACCGCGCGGGAGCGTATTTCAGGTTGGATTCTTTCGAATAGAGTGAATAAGGCGCCTGCACGGGTTAATACCGGCTTACACACGCCCCTGGACGTTGACAGGATACTCAATATTCTATTTCGTTCCGTAGTTGTTTAAGTTCTAGTTTCGTTTTACAACTTATTTCGTTTAATGAAATTCAATGCGGGTTGTTAATGTAACGGTCTGCTCTTCACTTCTTTGAAACAAAAAACAACCGCACATCGAAATTCGAACTTAACTATAACTAGCCAACATTAAAAGTCAAGTTTCTATAACTCTAATTATTTTGCCTTTCATGGCTATATCCCCCTCATCTACAACAAATTTTCTTACAATTTTATAATTTACCTCGATCAAACCCAAAAAATGGTTTTCAAACCCGATTGAAGGTGAATTATTGAAATTTTTTGCGTTATAAATACGTCTTAAAGACATTATTTCTAATAATTGCACCTTTTAATTAAGTTTTCAGGCGAAAAAAATATAATTTAACCGCATTTTGACTCGCCACAGCTAAGACAAGTCATGCAACCATCCATTTTGATCACCGCTTTGGTGCTGCACTTGTAACAAAGCTTCGCGCCAGTGGGAAAAGAGCCTTCCGTATCAGTCTCTGTTGCCATTGCAACGTCGGCACTCTCTTCATACTGCTTACGCTTCTCTGCAATAAGCTTTTTTTGTGCCTCATCAAGGCCCTCATCGGCAATAAGACCAATCATTTTGAGATGATTTTCAATGGCGTCACCAATCTCGGCAACCAGTGACGGCATATAATGGCCACCCTTCTTAAAGTAACCACCACGGGGATCAAATACACTACGCAATTCTTCAACCAGAAAGGTGACATCACCACCCTTGCGAAATACTGCGGAAATAATCCGCGTCAGGGCTACAATCCACTGAAAATGGTCCATATTCTTGGAATTGATGAAAATTTCAAACGGTCGGCGCTTCTCGTGACTGGTACCGGGGTTAAGCACCAAATCGTTAATGGTGACGTACAGGGCATGCTCGGAGAGGGGGGTCTTGATCTTGTAGGTACTGCCTACCAACATCTCCGGGCGTTCCAGTTTTTCATGCATATGCACGACGTTATCGGTGCCAGTATCCTGCCCGGACGAGGTTTGCGTCACCCGCTCGGGTAAAGCGGCAGCCGAGCCGCCGTCTTTGAGCACTTCGTATTTCATAATTTTCTTGTCGATCTTGATGGTCATCTGCTTTCCTCCTGCCTCAACCCAACGATGGGGCGGGCGCTGTCTTTCAAGTCTATGGGTCAGAACTTACCGTAGTAGCCTTCTTTTAGGGCATCGTAAAGATTGGCGGCAGTATGGGTCTCGCCGTCATAATCTATTTCTTCGTTTCCCTTGGCCTCAATGATCTCGCCATTTTCCAGCTGGAACCGGTACACCGTTTTCTCCAGGTCCTCGTTCTTGACCAGCACCCCCTGAAACACGGTGGGGTTAAACCGGAACGTGGTACATCCCTTTAACCCCTTTTTATGGGCATAAAGATAGATGTCCTTGAAATCTTCGTAGGGATAGTCTGTGGGGACATTGGCCGTCTTTGAAATAGAGGAGTCTACCCAGCGTTGCGCTGCCGCCTGCACATCCACATGCTGCTTGGGTGTAATTTCGTCGGCACTGACAAAGTAGTCTGGAAGTTGGTTGGTGGGATCTTGGGCATTCGGGGTGGCATCCGGATTCACCAGGTTACGGTAGGCAAGCAGTTCAAGGGAATAGACGTCCACCTTCTCCTTGGTCTTCTTACCCTCTCGAATCACGTTGCGGCTGTACTGATGGGCAAATGAGGGTTCAATACCATTGCTGGCATTATTGGCCAGAGACAAACTGATGGTGCCGGTGGGGGCAATGGAGGTGTGATGGGTGTAACGGGCACCGGTCTTGGCGATCTGGTCGGTAAGCTCATCATCGAGTTGCTGCATATAGTGGCTGTAACGAGCAAGCAATACCTTACCGGGCACCTTGTCGCCAATCTTGTAGCCGTCGCGGCTCATCTTCGGCCGCTTGGCCAACATCTCGGCGGTGACGGTGAACTCTTCCAGCATGATCGGGGCCGGCCCCTTCTCCTCGGCCAGAGCCAAGCCGATCTCCCAACCCGTTTGCGCCATGACTTTGGCGACCTGATCGGTAAAGGCCAGAGATTCAGTTTCACCGTATTTCATTTTCATCATAGTCAGGGTCGAACCCAGGCCCAGAAAACCCATGCCATGACGGCGCTTGTGTTCGATCTCATGACGTTGCCGGGCCAAGGGCAGGCCATTGATTTCCACTACATTATCCAGCATGCGGGAAAAGATACGCACCACCTTACGATAGTTTTCCCAGTTGAATTTCACGAAGTCGGTAAACGGGTTTTCGACAAACTTGGTCAGATTGACCGAACCCAGCAGACAACTCCCATAGGGCGGCAAGGGCTGTTCACCGCACGGATTAGTGGCGCGAACCTCTTCACAGAACCAATTGTTATTCATCTCATTGATGCGATCGATGAGGATAAAACCCGGCTCCGCGTAGTCATAGGTGGAAGACATGATGGTGTCCCACACCCGCCGTGCCGGTACGGTCTTATAGACCCGGCATGCCACCTTGCCCACATCATCGGTGATGTAGCCTTCCTTTACTGGCCAATTTTGCCACACGATAGGAGTCTTTTTGTCTTCGTACTCCTGGGGGCTGGCGGGAAATACCAGATCCCAGGGGGCGTCTTCTCTGACCGCCTGGATGAACTCGTCGGTAATCAGGCAGGACAGATTGAACTGACGCAGACGGCCATCCTCGCGCTTGGCGAGGATAAAATCTAATATGTCTGGATGGACAATGTCAAAAGTGCCCATCTGAGCGCCGCGACGGCCACCGGCGGAGGACACGGTAAAACACATGGCATTAAAGATGTCCATGAAGGACAGCGCCCCGGAAGTATAGGCTCCGGCACCGCTGACAAAGGCCCCCTTTGGCCGCAGGGTGGAAAATTCATAGCCAATCCCGCAGCCGGCCTTGAGGGTTAACCCGGCCTCATGGACCTTGGAGAGGATGCCGTCCATGGAATCGACGATGGCGCCGGACACAGTGCAATTAATGGTGCTGGTAGAAGGCTTGTGCGCCAGGGCGCCGGCATTGGACAGTATCCGCCCCGCCGGAATGGCACCCTGCTCCAGAGCCCACAGGAACTGGCCATACCATTCCTCCCGCTTTTCGGGAGTCGTTTCCACATCCGCCAGGGCTCGAGCCACCCGTTCGTATGTCTGATGGACAGTGGCGTCCAAAATCTCGCCTTCCTTGGTTTTTAACCGGTACTTCTTATCCCAGATATCCTCTGAGGCGGGCTGTAGCGGAATCTGGGCCACGGATTGGGACTGGGGGGGTACGGGGACCGCTTTCATAGTAAATAACTCCTCCATGGCTGTTAGGCAATGCCTAGATATACCGTTTTATAGTCGGGTGAACCCCAACATATTGTGTTTGGGCGAAAAGAGTAATCCTCTCAACATCGGCCGTCAATAGACAATCGACAATGGGTACATTGGCGTCGATTACGACCCTAAACCACCCCAAAAGCCGCTCCGATTGACCTTGCATTTCCGTGAAACCGGCAGGACCCGTCACACCCCGTGCATCGACCGTCTCTGATAACAGGTCATGCCGGGTGTCCACGTCATACCGAATGCCGGGTCAGGCCCGGCATTCGGTACAGGTAAATTTTCTTTTTATAAATGTCTATAATAGCTATTTCCTTAGTGATACCCGCCGAAAATGGATGCAAAGCAGGGCAATATTGAAGCGGGGAGGGGAGACGGCGGAATACAGAAAGATCTCACAGTGATTAGGTAAAAAGTGAGGTAATCGGCTGTTCAACAACTGTGGACTTTAGGGGAAAGGGCTCTTATTATCCTTACTACTTTACTTTTTACTTGTGCTTATTAGAAGATGCTCCAATTCTCATTAGGAGCATTATATTTCTTATTCGCACTCTCAATTATAAATTTGATGAATCATGCATAAAATAAAAATATTCTTTTCGATCCTGAGTCTAGGCATTTTATCTTCCAATATCGTCATTGCTGATCAGGGCATCACCAATCCCGTGCATGGTAAACACGTTGGAGAAATTGTTTGGTCAAAAAAACCGATTGATTTTCGTTCACCGAATGAATCTTCTTTTCAAAAAACATTCAACGCTGGCGATGCAATTTATGGTCGCGTTTATCAAAAAAATGCTATAAATAATTACCAGTCCTATAACAATGGCAGTTCATCGGCCATCCGGGATGGCGGTTACGAGATTCGTGCGATTATTGATGGCAAGCCAATAGCAAGTTCTTTTGGTGTATTTTATGATGGGAATTTATCCGGCAAAGCAGCAAGTGAATGGACCACCTGGCGTTTTTCACCCTACCCAGAAAATCCAGAGCAGGGTTTTGAACAGGATATAGCCAATAAATGGACGAAGGCCGTACGTGGACTGACCGCAGGAAATCACAAAATACGTTTTGAAGCATGGGGAACACAGGGTCAATATAAAACTAAACAGCCTATAGCTGCTGGTGAATTCACTTTAGTTTTAGCTGCTGGCGATAAAATCAGTAGCACCACAAAATTTCCTGAAGACAGTTACTCAGGATCAGATAAGGATAGCCTTAAGCAAAAAATGAAACGGGCGCTTGTCGGTCCGGTTGCTAAAAATGTCAGTGAATTGACCAAAATGGCCATAGCATCAGAATGGAAACAGGGTGTGTATAAAAAACAGATTCCACGTCTGGAATATCGGAAAATTACCGGCATAGCCTTATGGCGTGATACAAACAACGACCAGCTCTGTCGCTTTGTAAGTTATAACTTTATCCAGGATAAAATGGCCAGTGGCTGGTCACCCCTGCGCTTTCATGGTTTCTGTAATGGCTGTAATGAAGGTGAAGTAGATTGCCAAAGTAAATAAACCGTGGACACCCTTCTGCTTGGCCTCAATCAGGGCCTTGCGGGTATCCTCTATTCCATATTGACCGCGATAACCGTCATAGCCATGTAAGCCCCCTCCCCGTGGTAGGTCCCTTTCCATACATCTTCGGGACGCCTTTGGGGACCGGCATCCGGCCGGTAGTCACCGTCTCCGGCGGCATGCAGAAATTCGTCAGGGGTTGCACCCGAATCCTGGTGAACAGACTGTAACAGGGCCTTTCCCCTTCTCGGTATAAGACCTCATCAGACTGCGCCACCTTGAAGAACTTAGCTCATGCACTGCGGTGAGCATTTCCACATCATCCAGGCCGCTGCCCTTGAGGTTGCGGGTCATGTGGGCAAACTTCACCAGCTTGGCAGCCTCGGCCAGGGGGCCATCCACCCAACGGGTCTCGCCGCCAATAATGAGATAGCGACCCACCAGGTCTGAGGCAGTCAGGTCGTCGGACAGGACACCGTAATCAAAGGCCGCTGTAGACGCCACGCCATATGTTCCATAAACCGGGTCTTGCCACAACCGGTAGGGCCTTTTAGCAATACTGGTAACTGGTTGTTATAGGCCGCCTGGAAGAGCGCCACCTCACAACCCACGGGCTCATAATAGGGTTTCTCGGCAACGAGGTGTTGTTCGGATTTTAGAATTTGTGCAGCCAAATCAGGACATCCTTAAAAATATTTTCATTCATCATGTATTCGAGAGGGAGGCGCCATAAACAGGCTACCGCACTGAGCTTAATCGACAAAATGAGAGTATGCCAAAGAATGCCCGTCAAGGGTTCCCCTTTACACTGGGATTCACCACCTTCACAGCGAAATGACGATCCTTTTGCAGGATTATAAATCTTGACCAAAGCAGTCATTCATCCAATCTATCAAGGCATATTAAATTTCAATCTTTATTACAGCAACCGGGAGTAGCGAAGTGGTCGCCAGCAGAGTATTGTTCCCCCTCCCCGCACCCTGGGCCATACGGTCTGGAGGGTGTTTTGCAGCAGTCTGTATGAGACGTTAAGCGGGTTTGAATTTAATCAATGGGGTAAGTCGGGTAGCGAAAATGTTAACCCTGGCCCCATTTTTATTTCTTAGGCGAGGTGCGTAGCTAAAATAGCCCCTACAGTTAGGACTTCGCAGCAAGCTGCGGGGCATTACAGCCTTAAGGGCACTTCTATTAATCCCCTCTCCCTCTGGGAGAGGGCAAGAGTGAGGGAATAAAACAAGGATAAGTTGTTGATTTTAATGTCCCCTCATCCTAACCTTCTCCCGGAGGAACCTCGGTACCCCCCTTGTGGGGTAGAAGGGATTATCAATCAATAGAAGTGCCCTTAAGAGATTACAGGTTTTAATTTCACGAATCTGGTGGAGGTTCATCAATGACGGATTTAGTCGCGACAAACGAGACGATCCTGGTGGTCGGCGGCGGCATCAGTGGCATGACTGCGGCGATTGAAGCCGCCGAGTGCGGTAAGGATGTGGTCCTGATCGAAAAGACCCCGGCCCTGGGTGGGCGGGTCAGTCAGCTCTATAAGTATTTTCCCAAACTGTGTCACCCTGTCTGCGGCCTGGAAATTAATCTGCGTCGACTCAAGGCCCAAAAGCGCCTGCGCGTGCTGACCATGGCCCAGGTCACCAATATCAGCGGCAATGCCGGCGACTACAGCGTGTCGATTAAGGTATCGCCGCGTTATGTGAACGAGAACTGCACCGCCTGTGGCGCCTGCGCCGAAGCGGTCAGCAGTGAGATCGACGACCCATTCCAGTACAACATGAGCAGGACCAAGGCCGTTTACCTGCCCTTCAATATGGCCTACCCCCAGCGTTACGTAATTGATGGGTCCATCATCGGCACCGCCGAGGCCGATCAGGCCAAGACCGCCTGTCAATATAATGCGGTGGACCTGGACATGAGTGAGGAGACCCTCGAACTCAAGGCCGGTGCAGTGATCTGGGCGACGGGTTGGAAACCCTACGACGCCAACAAGATTCAACCCTATGGTTACGACCGCTACGCCAATGTTATCACCAGCGTCGAGTTTGAACGCATGATGGACCCCTACGGCCCCACTGCGGGCAAACTGCTGCGACCGTCGGACAACAAAGAGGCCAAAAATATCGCCTTCATTCAGTGCGCCGGTTCCCGTGACCGCAATCACCTCACCCATTGCTCGCGCATCTGCTGCATGGCTTCACTCAAGCAGAGCACCTATATCAGCGAACAATATGGTGATGACGACGATGCCAAGTCGACCATTTACTACATCGACATACGCGCCATCGACCGCTTTGAGGATTTTTATAAAAAGGTCCAGGACGACCCCAAGACCCACTTTGTAAAATCCAAGGTTGCCAACATCACCGAAGATGAAAAAACCGGCGACGTCATCCTCCACGGCGTCGACACCGAGGGCTACAACCGCTATGACAACAGCCACGACCTGTGTGTGCTGGCCGTGGGCATGACCCCCAACGCCAACATCAAGGAGGTGGCTGCGGACACCCATACCGATGTCAGTGGCTTCATTGAGGCCGACGAGGCCAATGGCGCCATTTTTGGCGCCGGGTGTGCGAGTAACGCCCTGGACGTGAACCGTTCGGTTCAACACGCCACGGCAGCAAGTTTACGTGCGATTCAAGTGGTGAATCGCGTCGCCAGTGCGGAGGCTTAAGACAATGGCAGACGAAAAGAAGATAGCAACCTATATCTGTCAGGGCTGTGGTCTGGGCGATCGCCTGGATACTGCGGAACTGGCCAAGATTGCAGAAAAGGAAGGCAAGGCCGCCATCGTGCGCGAACACGAGTTTTTGTGTAACGCCGACGGGGTGGCCACCATCCAGAAAGACATCGATTCGGAAGGCGTCACCCATGTCTGCGTGGCCGCCTGTTCCCGCCGCGCCAAGACCGAGGCCTTCGGCTTCGACAATGTCGCCGTGTCCCGCGCCAACCTGCGCGAGGGCGTGATCTGGAGCCAGCCGGACAACGACGAGGCAAAAGAACTCACCCAGGAGATGGCCGCCGACTATATCCGTATGGGTTGCGCCGAAGTGAGTTTCATGAAGGCGCCGATTTCCAATCCCAACCACGGCAGCAACAAACGCATCCTGGTGGTGGGCGGCGGTATCACCGGCATGACCGCAGCACTGGAAGTGGCCCAGACCGGCTATGATGTTCTGTTGGTGGAAAAAGAGTCCCAACTGGGTGGCCAAGCCGCCAGGCTGTACAAACGCCAACCCAACCGGGAGCCCTATGCAGAACCCTTGGATACCGGTGTCAGCGAGATGATCGCGGCGGTGGAGGCCGAGTCCCGAATTAGCGTCAGCCTCAATTCCCGTATCACCCGTACCAGCGGTGCGCCGGGTCAGTTTAGTGTGGACGTGTCCGCCGAGAGCGGCAGCACCAACACCGAGAACGTGGGTGCCATCATCCAGGCCTCCGGCTTTACCCCCTTTGATGCCAACAAACTTGACTACCTGGGCTATGGCAAGAATGCCGATATCGTGGATCAGATGGGCCTGGAAGAACTGGCGTCCAAAGCCAATGGCAACGGTATCGCCCGTCCCTCCGATGGTGGAGAAATTAAAAAAGTGGTGTTCGTCCAGTGCGCCGGTCAACGTAGCGACAAGGACGGTGAACTGGCCTACTGCTCGGGCCACTGCTGTAATACCTCCATCAAACAGGCGATGTATTTTAAAGATGCCAACCCGGAGGTGGACACCACCATCCTCTATACCGACCTGCGCACCCCCGGCAACGGTGAAGACTTCTATCGTAGTGCCCAACGCAAGGGGGTGATCTTCGCCAAGGGCCAGGTCAGCGCGGTCGATGCCAGCAGCAACGGCGCCAAAATCAAATTTAAGGACCTTATTCTGGACGAGGACGTGGAGTTGGACGCCGACTTGGTGGTCCTGGCCACCGGCCAGGTGGCTAACTCCGGCGTCGACATCGACGAAGTAGCGCAGAACGAGCCCGGCCAATGGGAAGTTTCGGTGGACTCCATCCTCAATATGGACTATCGCCAGGGCAAAGACATGCCCCACCTGCGCCATGGCTTCCAGGACTCCCATTTCATTTGCTTTCCCTACGAAACTCGCCGTACCGGTATCTATAGCTGCGGACCGGTACGCCGTCCCATGGACATGGTGCAGGCCAGCGAAGACGCCACCGGCGCGGCTTTAAAGGCCATTCAAACGGTAGAGAATGCACAACTGGGCCGTGCCGCCCATCCCCGTTCCGGTGATTTGTCCTATCCGGAGTTTCGCAAGGAAGGCTGCACCCAGTGCAAACGCTGCACCGTGGAATGCCCCTTTGGCGCCATCGATGAAGACGAAAAACGTTATCCCCAGTTCAACGAGAGCCGCTGCCGCCGTTGTGGCACCTGTATGGGAGCCTGCCCGGTGCGGGTGATTTCGTTTGAGAACTACTCCATCGACACCGTCGGCCAACAGATCAAGGCAGTGGACATGCCTGAAGAATTTGATGAAAAACCACGCATCCTGGTGCTGGCCTGCGAAAATGACGCCTACCCGGCCCTGGATATGGCAGGCCTGAACCGGTTGCAGTACAGCGCATTCGTTCGCGCCATACCGGTGCGTTGTCTTGGTTCGGTGAGTACTTCATGGATCACTGACGCCATGAACAGTGGTTATGATGGGGTCATCCTGATGGGATGTAAACATGGCGATGACTACCAGTGTCACTTCGTCAAGGGTTCAGAGCTGGCCAACGAACGCATGAGCAAGATCGGAGACACCCTGGAACAGCTCGACCTGGAAGGCGAGCGTGTCGCTACCCACGAGGTCGCGATCACCGACATCCAGCGGGTCCCGGAATTGATTAACGCGATGGCGGCCAAGGTGGAAGAACTTGGCATGAATCCGTTCAAAGACTTCTAGGAGAATTAATATGACAGCGACTAACACCGCCGTGGTGGCCAAGTATCAAAACAATTTCCTGCAGGAAGTCGAGGCCAACGTAGAGGAAGGGGACTGGGTCAAGATGTGCATGCAGTGTGGCGTGTGCGCCGGTTCCTGTCCCCTGGGTGACGCCTGGGACCATTCGCCCCAGGAAATCTTCATGATGATCCGGGCCGGCAAACGCGAAGAGGTGCTGACCTCGGATAGCATGTGGATGTGTACCTCCTGCTACAACTGCATCGTGCGTTGCCCGCGAGAGTTGCCCATCACCCACATCATGCACGGCCTGGCCAACTACGCCCACCGTCTCGGTATCGCCCACAAGAAAAACCCGACCCGGCGTTTTGCCAAAATCTTCTGGGACAACGTCACCAAGAACGGCCGGGCCAATGAACTCACCCTGTCCATCAGACTGTACTTTATGGATGGCATTGTCAGCGGCATCAAAATAGGCCTGCAAATGGTGGGCATGGGGTTGGGCATGCTCAAGACCGGTCGTCTCGACCCCATGGCATTGGTCATGCACAAAGGCATCAAAGACACCAAGGGTCTCCATGCCATGTTAAAGAAGGCCTACGAAATCGAAGGCAAGCGCAAAGGTTACGCTTCTTAAGGAGCACTAAAATTATGGCGAAAAAAGAATACTCCTTTTACCCCGGCTGCTCGTCCGAACGTAAGGCGTCGGCCTCCAATTACATGGTCTCGGTAGAGTCCATGTGCAAGACCCTGGATATCAATCTCAACGAAATTCCCGACTGGAATTGTTGTGGCGCCTCTATTGGTTATGCCGAGGGGGGTGAACTGCCACGTCATACCATGAATGCGCGCAACATCGCCTTGAGCGAAAAACACAACGCCGGGCAGGACATCGTCGCGACCTGCGCCGCCTGCTGGTTGGGCACCAAGGAGACCCAGGACCGGCTGTCCCATTCCGAGCAAATGCTGGCCGACACCAAGGAGGCGCTCAAAGAAGCCGGCCTGGATGGTGACTATAAGGGTGAAGTCCCCATCCGTCACATGGTCGAGGTGTTGATCGAAGACTTCGGCTACGAGGCGCTGGGCAAACCGGTGACCAAGCCCCTGGAGGGCATCAAGATCGCCGGTTATGTGGGCTGTCAGACCAACCGACCCTTCGGCGTGGATGGCGAGTCTTTTGAAAATCCCAAGTATCTCGATAAACTGGTGGAGACCATGGGCGCTGAACCGGTGGAAAACTACGACCAAAAGGTCACCTGCTGTGGCGGTGCATTAGCCTTCTCCGAACCGGAAAAGAGCCAGGCCCAGATCAAAAAGATCATCGAGTCTGCCTACGACCACGGCGCCGAGATGATCGTTACTCCTTGCCCGGTGTGCCAGTTGAACGTAGAGGTCTATCAGGACCATATCAACAAGACCTATGGCACCAAGTTCAAAATCCCGGTGACCTATTACAGCCAGTTGATGGCCGTAGCCTACGGCAGCAATGCCAAAGAGGCCGGTCTGAACGGTAACATCGTTCGCGCACCTAAACTGGAAGAGATCGCAGCGAAATAAACATCATTATCATTAGGGGTGCATGGTTTGTATGGTTTGCACCCACTGGGTAACACTAACCAATTTCATCCCATCCATGAGAATCCCGAGGCTTCGAGTTTAGCTCGGCACAATGATTTTTTGTTCGATCATTGGTAATTGTGGAATCATTTACAATATCTTCATGATGAGATAATTACTGATATATCCATTATCTTGCTGTTTTTTCATATCTATTGGATCGAACGTTTGAACTCTGCCGCCGCCGAAGGAGCGCCAGCGACGTAGGCGGTCGGCAGGAGTGATTTGTTAGCTGCCGTATTGATTTTCATTCATTTTCCAGTAAACTCATAATTATGAGATCCAATGTCATTACTTCTGATCCAGGTGTCTTGAGTGGAACGCCTGTTTTTAGCGGTACGCGTGTTCCGCTGCAAACGTTCATTGAGTACCTCGAAGCTGAGCAGTCTATTGCGGATTTTCTGGAAGGATTTCCAACGGTATCCAAAACTCAGATAATCGCTTTTCTCGAAGAGACCAAGGAACGGTTTCTGGAAAGTGCCTAAAATATTAATTAACGAGTGTATAGACCGACGTCTTGCCAGAGAAATCACTGGCCACGAAGTATCGACGGTGCCAGAAGCCGGCTGGGCTGGATTAAACAACGGCGACCTTCTCACCAAGGCCCAACACGAATTCGATATCTTCATTACCATTGACCAGAACCTCCCTTCCCAGCAAAACCTATCCAAATACGATATCGCGGTTGTTGTCCTTCGAAGCAGCACTAACCGCCTTTCTGATTTAGTGCCACTTATCCCAGAATTCCTTAATTCTATTGCCTCCGTTCAGCCAGGTACTTTTACGTTCATAGGCAGCACCGGGTAACCGGGCGGCGTCACCGCCGCCAAGTTCCCCAAGAACCGCACATGCCGGTTTCCTGGCATACGGCTCAGGCATTACTAATACCCATCTCAATGGATGCACCCAATACGTGAAATCTCTTAGTATAGTCGTTAAAAGATAGCAGAGACGTTTGACCTTGCGCCACTCTCCGTTACGTACAGATTTGACAATCCGATTCTGCAGGGACCTG
>ENA-ORDP01001011-ORDP01001011.1-marine-sediment-metagenome-genome-assembly--contig:-NODE-1011-length-16466-cov-4.337639_pt1 | contig 16466 bp, 13 predicted proteins | sample MGYA00248627_ERZ508539 | MGnify/ENA primary metagenome ERZ508539 (study PRJEB26208, sample SAMN05571518) | marine sediment metagenome | biome: deep sea; feature: Hydrothermal vent; material...
CGATGTCATGGCGGTTACCACGTCGAGCATGTCCGCAGGGCCCACGGAGCAGTTGGCGCCAACCGCGTCCACACCCAGCGACTCGATTGTGGCGACTACCTGGGCCGGGGTGGCTCCATATTTTGTTTTGCCGTCCGCTTCAAAAGCCACCTGGGCGATGATGGGGATATCCGCATCGATCGATTTTACGGCGGTGATGGCGGTTTCAAGCTCGTTTAAATCGTTGAAAGTCTCGAACAGCACCAGGTCGGCGCCTCCTTCTATCAGCTCGCGTCCCTGCTCGATATAAGCGTTTTTGGCAAGCTTTGCCGTCAGTTTGCCATACGGCTCGACGCTGATTCCCAGGGGGCCGATGGAGCCGGCCACGAACACGCCGCCCCTCGCCTCGTCTACAGCCAGGGAAATGCCCGCTTTGTTAATTTTCGCCACTTTGTCTTCGAGGCCGAAATTGCGAAGTTTATAACGGTTGGCGCCGAAGGTGTTGGTTTCGATTATGTCGGCGCCAGCTTTGATGTAATCACGGTGAAGCTCTCTTACAAGGTCGGGCTGGATAATGTTCAGCTCTTCATAACATCGGTTTATCGTCACTCCCTTGGAGTAGAACATCGTCCCGATGGCGCCGTCGCATACAAGGAGGCGGTCGCTAAGAGCGTCTCTGAATTTTTCTGTCATGTTTCAATTATAGATTTTTAATCGTTTAAACGATGCGCGGAGCCATGCTCCGATTGGATAATCTCCACCCCGGTTAATTTTACACAGTTTGCGCTTCCGGCGATACGATGATAACGCTTGTAACCGGAGAAATAGAGATAAGGGGAGCGTCTTTTAGACGAAGTATTACTTCGCGAGGGTCAAAACTTCGCTAATCTGAATAATCGGCTCAACGTTGGTGTAGTTTATAATACCAGCCTGTCAATCTGGCGCCATGAAAGATGGCTAACTTACCACTTGCATTATCTGGTCGATAATAGACACCGGATCCATCCGTCTGGTGAAATCTGTGTCAAGAAACGAATGGCGGATTATCCTGTCGTGATCGACTATGTATGTCGCCGGTACGGGAAGCTCAAACGAGCTGTCACCGTTGCTTTTGGGAAGGTCGATTCCCATCATCGCGTCGACTTTGCGCTGGGCTTCCCGGACAGCGAACACGAGGCCGTATTCATGGGCGACCTTGTTGCCATGGTCGCTTAGCAGGTCGAAGGTCAGGTTTAGCTCTCTGGCGGTAGCCATCGAGGCGTCGGGCGTCTGGGGAGATACCGCTATCAGTGAAGCGCCCATCTCCTCAAACTCCGGGAGGGTCTCCTGCAGGGATTTCAACTGAAGCTGGCAAAACGGACACCACCCGCCCCGGTAAAAAATTAATATCACCGGGCCTTTAACAATAGCCTCCCCAAGCGTTACCTGTTTGCCATCGCCGGTCTGCAGAGTAAAATCGGGCGCTAAATCGCCGGTTTTTATCGCCTTTTCAATCATCCCGGACGAAGACAGCAGTTTCATGCTTTCACGAATAACAGCGACGACTTCGTCAGGGGATCGCTCCATGAGCGTTCTTTGCAATTGGTCAAGTTTTGATTGTAAATGTAATTGCGTACTCATAGTAGTTAATATTATTATTGATGTGATCCAAGCTGGCAATATACCACGGTCTTGTCGTCGATAATAACACGTTCGTTTTTAGCAAAATACATTTTGTGCTAGAATTTGTCGAGCGGCGCAAGAAAATGACAGGTGAGAATAAAAACAAAAACCAATCAGACAAAGAGCTAATTGAGCTCCGTGATCGTGTTTTTTCTCTGGAAAAAGAAAATAAAGACCTTAAGATATCCCTCGAAAGACAGATAAAAGCCGGGGAGATTCCGGGCCAGCTGGTGAACCTCTCCTTCGACTCGTTTTTTGTCCATGTTAATAACGAGATCAAGTTTATAAACGAGACGGGCGTAAAGCTTTTCGGCGCGTCAAGCCGCGAGCAGATAGTCGGAAAAGACCTGATAGAGTTTCTCCATCCCGATTTTCGCAAATCAGTAATAAACAAGCAGAAAAAACTGTACGCGGGCGGGGAGAAGGGAAGCTCGCTGGGCGATACGAGGCTTTTGCGTATTGACGGGGAGCCCGTGGACGTGGAAGCGGCCGGTGTTATTTGCGATTACCAGGGCCAAAAAGCCGTTCTTGTAGTTTTGCGCGATATCTCCAAACGAAAAAAGGCCGAGGACAAAGTAAAGCTTATGGCGCTTTTCGGCGAGCTAAACCCCGCTCCGGTTCTTCGTTGCGGTCTGGATGGCGTTGTGCAGATAGCTAACCCCGCTTCCCGTGAAATATTCAAAACCGGCATTGTGGGAGAGCCGTTGGCATCGGTTTTGCCGGAGATCGATGAAAAAGAAATTATCGAATGTATACGTAACAGCTCGATAGTTTCTTTTGGCGCTTTTATCGGAGAGCGCGCGTTCCAGTTCACGATTAAAGGCTCTAAAGAGGCGGGCGTCGCGCAAATATACGGTAGCGACATCACCAATCGAAAACGGATGGAGGACGAGTTGCGCCAGGCCAAAGAGCAAGCGGAGGAGGCGACAAAACTCAAAGATCAGTTTGTCTCGCTGGTGGCCCATGATCTCCGGTCGCCGTTCAGCTCGATAATCGGGCTTTTGAGAATGCTCGACCAGGACAACGGCCATCCTCTAAGCGACGGCCAGAAAGATATTGTAGGCAGGGTTTTAAAGAGCGGCGAAAACCTCATAACGATGATAGATCAGCTACTTGACATCAGCAGGCTCAAGACCGGGAAGATAACATTGGACGCAAGGTTTCTCGACGGCCAGGCCATAGCCTCGATGGTGATCGACGAGGTTAAGAGTTTGGCTGAGAAAAAGAGCATAAAGATAGTTAATGACGTTCCGGGCAAGACCAGGCTTTACGCCGATTTCGACCTGTTCAGCGAGGTGTTGAGAAACCTTCTTTCCAACGCCATAAAGTTCTGCGGCGAAGGGGACATTGTGACACTGTTTACTCCCAGCCAGAGCAAGGCGGCAATATCTGTAAAAGACACCGGTGTTGGAGTGAGCGAGTCTATACTGCCAGATATTTTCAGGCACGAAATCAAAACTTCAACCAGAGGGACTTCAGGGGAGACAGGCACCGGCCTCGGTCTGCCCTTTAGCCATGACATTATAAAAGCGCATTGCGGTAGCCTGACGGTGGAGTCTGTCGAAGGGGATGGAACCGTATTCCACGTCAGCGTACCGGAGGTTTGTCCGAAAGTTCTTATAGCCAGCGATGAGCCAAACGACCGTTTGCTTATGAAACAGTATCTTGGCGGATTAAACGTGGATATAGTTGAGGCCCAAAGCGGGGAAGAGGCTATCGCCTGTCTGGAAAAGGACTTGCCCCACCTGATAATTTCAGAAATGGCAATGCCTGGAATGGGGGGGCTGAGGCTTCTTGAGCAGGTGAAGACGGATCTTAGAACGAAATCCATTCCGGTCATAATGGTCACATCAGGCTCCGACATCGAAAACCGTGAGAAAGCCTTTCAGTTAAAGGCGGATGACTTTATGGCCAAGCCTCTGCAGCGAGAAGATTTTATTCCAAGAGTCCGCAGGTTCGTGGGATGAGGCTTCAATTCACGCCGAAAAATTTTCGGATATTTACCGCCGGATACACAAACCTGTTTTCTGGCTTGACATAGTCTAAATTTTACGTACACTCTTGTTTACGTCAGTGTTTTCAACTCCTTTTAGATTATGCCTTTTTTATAAATAGAGGCGTACAGACTGCTTTTAGGGGAGGTTATGGGTAAATTTTATAATAGCGAAGTCTGGATAGGGCTTGATATAGGCTCCGTGTCTGTAAAAGGAGCTGTGACCGATTCGGAAAACAAAATATTAACGCATATTTACAGGCGCTCTTACGGCCAGCCTGTTCCCACCACCATAACTGTTCTAAAAGAAATTCTTACAGCCATAGACGGGCGGGAAATCTCAGGCGTCGGAGTCACCGGAAGCGCGGGCGAGTTGATCGCTTCTTTGACCGGCGGCAAATTCACAAACGAGATAGTGGCCCAATCCAAAGCCGTGACGACTTTGTATCCCCACATCAGGACTCTTGTGGAGATGGGGGGCGAAGACTCGAAAATGCTCATGTTCAAAGATGAAAATGGCGCCACTTCTCTTGAAGATTTTTCTATGAACAACCTGTGCGCCGCAGGAACGGGGAGCTTTCTCGACCAGCAGGCCACCCGCATTGGCGTTGATATCGAAAAAGAGTTCGGCCAGCTCGCCTTAAAGTCCAAACATCCCCCCAGGATCGCGGGGCGATGCTCTGTATTCGCAAAATCGGACATGATCCATCTCCAGCAGATCGGAACGCCTGTTTTTGAAATAGTGGCCGGTCTTTGCTACGCTGTGGCCCGCTCATTTAAAAGCAACGTGGGCCGGGGGAAAAAATTTGAGAGGCCGGTAGCTTTTTTCGGAGGTGTCGCCGCCAATCAAGGAGTGGTAAAAGCCCTGGCCGACGAGCTGGAGCTTGGCCCTGACGAGCTTTTTATTCCTCCAGAGCACGCAGTGATGGGGGCTGTCGGCTCGGCGCTGACCGCGCGTGAGCAGACGGCGGGAGGATTTGAGTTTAAAGGACTCGGTCAACTAGAAGGATACAGCGCCGTCCGCGAGGCCGCCCGAAGCTCGCACGCCCCCCTTACCGGAGAGCGAAACGACGACATGTACAGCGTTAAGACACGCAAATTAAATGGAGATCGGAGCGTCGCCTGCTACATCGGAGTAGATATCGGATCGCTTAGCACCAATGTCGTGGCCATTGACGAAAACTTCAACGTGCTGGCGAGACGCTATCTTCGCACCAAGAGCCGCCCAATCGAAGCCGTGAAGAGAGGATTAAAGGAGATTGGCGATGAGATAGGCGCATTCGTCAAGCCGTTGGGAGTCGGCACGACCGGCTCTGGGCGCTACATGATCGGAGATTTTATCGGGGCCGATGTTGTGAGAAACGAGATAACCGCCCAAGCGACAGCCGCCATCCACTTTGCGCCGGATGTGGACACAATTTTCGAAATAGGCGGCCAGGACAGCAAATATGTGTCGGTGGAGAACGGGGCCGTTGTCGATTTTGAAATGAACAAAGTATGCGCCGCCGGCACCGGCTCTTTTATCGAAGAGCAATCGGAGAAGATTGATCTGAATATCGAGAAAGATTTCGCCGACACGGCTTTTAGCGCAAAGACGCCGGGTAAATTCGGGGATAGATGTACGGTTTTTATCGAGTCCGATCTTGTCTCCAACCAGCAAAAAGGGATGAGCAAAGAAGACCTGGCCGCCGGGCTTTCCTACTCCATCGTCTCCAACTATATAAACAGGGTTGTAGGCGACAGGAAGATTGGCAAGAAGATACTGTTCCAGGGAGGGGTGGCCTGGAACAAGGCTGTCGTGGCCGCGTTTGAAAAAGTGACCGGCAAAGAAGTAACGGTGCCGCCGCATCACGATGTAACCGGAGCTATCGGCGCCGCCATGATAGTTCGCAAGCGCCATGAGAAAATGGGGCTTAACACCCCTACGAATTTCAGGGGGTTCGATCTTAGCGAGCGCAAATATAAAGTCACAACGTTCGCGTGCAAGGCTTGCGATAACGTATGCGATGTGAGCCGGGTCAAATTCGAGGGGGACAGCGCGCACTATTACGGAGCCAGGTGCGAGCTTTTCGAGGGGAAGGGGAGCAAGAAAAATCAGGGAGAGGAGACGGCCAAAAAAATCCCCGATCTTTTCGCCGAGCGGGAAAAGATTATTTTTGGAGAGAACTTTATCCAGAAGAAGATCGAAAGAGACGCAAGGCCGGTTATTGGAATTCCCAGAAGCCTCGTCTTTTACGAGATGTTTCCGTTTTTCAAGACTTTTCTGGAAGAGGTCGGGTTCCAGGTGGCGCTGTCTGGAACGACGAGCCATATTGTGATCCGCGATTCCATAGAGAAGGTCAAAGCGGAGACCTGTTTCCCGATAAAAATCATGCACGGGCATGTAATGGATCTTTTAGGCAAGGGCGTGGATTACATTTTCATGCCGTCGGTCATCAGCATGACTTCCGAATCTGGCGAATTCAGGAACAATCACTCCTGCCCTCTGGTTCAATCGATACCCTACATGATTAAATCCGCTATCGACATGGAAAGGTCGAGAGTAGAGCTTTTAGAGCCTTCGATCCATTTCCAGAAAGGCGACAGGCATGTGGCCAAAAGCCTTGACGAACTGTTTACAAAAAAATTCGGTCTTGGGGCCAGGGCGGTTGACAGGGCCGTAGTCAAAGCAAGGGCCGCGCAGGAAAAATATTATAAAACCGTCAGGAAACGGGGCAGAGAGGTTATCAAGGAAGTTCAGGAGCGCAAAGAGCGCCCGGTGGTCATCATAAGCAGGCCATACAACGGATGCGACCCAGGGATCAATCTTGGCATACCGCGCAAACTAAAGGACATGGGGAAGGTGGCGATCCCTATAGATTTTCTCGACACCGGCGGCAAGGATATCAGCCGGGAATACCCGGATATGTACTGGCGCTCCGGGCAGGTGATGATGACAGCGGCCAGTGTGGTAAAGCGCGACCCGAATCTGGACGCCATTTTTATATCAAACTTCAAGTGCGGCCCCGATTCGTTCATCGAGCATTGCCTTAATCAGATATTCGACGGCAAGCCGTGCCTGCATCTCGAAATCGACGAGCACTCCGCCGACGCCGGGGCGGTGACCAGGCTGGAGGCTTTCTTCGACAGCCTTGACAATATCGATATTGTAAAAGTCACCGCCGAAAAGAAAACGCAGATTCTTGTAAAGCCGGTAAATGGAAACGGATCGAAGAGAAAATTTCTCACGGTAGGCTCGCCAGACAACGGCAACGGCAACGGTAACGGCAATGGCAGGGGCGGCGCGAAACGCAAGCTGTACATGCCCTATATGTGCGATCACGCCTACGTGGTTTCGGCGGCGCTTCGCGGAGTGGGGATCGACGCGGAGACTCTCCCCGTCTCTGACCAGGAGTCTATCGAAATTGGCCTTCGCTACTCTTCCGGAAAGGAGTGTATTCCTTTTAGCATGACAACCGGCGACATAGTGAAAAAAGTAAAAGAGGAAGATTTCGATCCGGATCGATCGGCCTTTTTTATGCCGACAGCCGGAGGCCCGTGCCGGTTCGGTCTTTACCAGCGGGTACACAGGATAATACTGGACGAGCTCGGATTTTCGCAGGTGCGGCTGTTATCTCCGGATGGCGACATGGGTTACAGCGACATGCCGGAGCTGGGGCCCGATTTCCAGCGTCTGACTTGGCGCGGAGTTGTGACAGTCGACATTCTTACCAAACTTTTGCATGAGACCCGCCCATACGAAGTAAACAAGGGCGAAACCGACAGGGTGTACAAAAAATGCCTGGACGATGTTGTGAAAATTGTGGAGGAGGAAGGCTCGCGGCTGTTCGACTATGTGTGGACAATGCGGGACCGTTTCAGGTCAATTGCGGTAGACCGCGCCGAACGCCCTGTAATCGGAGTCGTGGGAGAGATTTACATGCGCTCCCATGCTTTTGGAAACCAGAACATAATCAGGCGTATAGAACAGCTTAACGGCGAGGTGTGGCTGTCGCCGATAGGGGAGTGGTTTTTATATTGCACCGACCGGTACATTTACAACTCCAAAGCCGACAAAAAATATCTTGACCTGTTCAAAGGTTATATGCAGGATAGAGCTCAAAAGAAAGACGAGCGCAGGCTTTATGAGCCGTTTAAGGACACGCTGGTTAACTGCGAAGATACAGCGACAGTGGAAATACTGAAAAAGGCCAGTCCCTACATAAACGAGACATTCGAGGGGGAGGCGATTTTAAGCGTTGGTAAAGCGGTGGAATTCGCCGAGAGAGGGCTTGCCGGAATAGTAAACCTGATGCCCTTTACCTGCATGCCCGGAACCATTGTTTCGGCCCTGTCGAAGAAGGTAAGGGAGGATCACGGCGCGATACCCTGGCTCAACCTCGACTATGATGGCGTGGAGGAGACGAACTCCCAGACGCGCCTTGAAGCGTTCATGTATCAGGCGGAGAAACGCCGTGGGAAAGTGTTTTGTTTATAAGTTTATGATTTGTATATGGAGAGAGTTAAATGGCTTTATTAATTAATGATGAATGTGTCAATTGCGGAGTGTGCGAACCTGAATGTCCCAACGAGGCTATCTCCGAGGGAGAGGATATCTATGTGATCGATCCGGCAAAATGCACAGAGTGCGTCGGTCATTACGACGAGCCGCAGTGTGTTGATGTATGCCCGGTTGACTGTATTCCTGTCGATCCTGACCATACTGAGACGAAAGAAGAGCTTCAGGCCAAATACGACCGTCTCAAGGGTTAGAAGAGCCTGGCCCGGGCTTTTGATCGGGCAAGCTCTTTTTCTAAAAGGAAAAAAGGGCTGTAAAAGCGCGCCGAGTCTCTTAGAATTTAAAAAAGCCTTAAGAAACAGGTTATTTTTCCGATAGTCCAGTATAGTCTGGCTGATAATTAGCCAGGCAGGGACAAGGAGCGTCAAATGGAGTTTATTCCGGTCGAAGACGCGCTTAGCGCGATAGTCACACTGTTTTTCGCCTATGTGGCGCTGGTAGGTGGCGTCAGCGTTATGAAATTAATAGCGCTGGATCAGGAAATCCGGTCTAACACAAAACGGCAGACACAGTTTATAAACGAGCTGGGCGATCTTCTTGTGTCCAGATTTGGGGAGAAAATGCTCCGACGCGAAAAACGTATTGGCGAGAAGCTCTCCGCGCTTCAAAGAGAGCCTGAAAAAACCTGATTTGCCCGGTTCCCTTAAATCATTATCTTTGGCGCTTATATTCACCGCAATCGCTGTTATGGCCAGCGCCGCCACAGTCACTTTTCCCGGCGCCGGTCTGAAGACAATCAAGGTTGAAATCGCCAGATCCACCAGTGAGCAGGCCAGGGGCCTTATGTTCCGCGAATCGCTGGAGCCGGATAGCGGGATGTGGTTTGTTTTTACCGATGACAGGCCGCGCGTGTTCTGGATGAAAAACGTCCGGTTTCCCATCGATATTATTTTTATCGACAAGGATATGTATATCCGCAAGATAATAGGCTCCGCTCTCCCGTGTTTATCTGAGCCTTGCGCAAGGTACTCGTCCGGGTATAAAGTAAGATACGTTTTAGAGGCTCCTGCGGGATATTGCCAGCGCAACGCAGTTAAAGAAAAACAACGAGTGATTTTCAGACCATGAACAGGTTCAGATCGGTTTTTACAGCGATAGCCGTGGCTGGCGCCCTGGCCGCCTGCGCCTCCAATTCGCTTCAGATAGACGAGCCGTACGCCATAACGAAAGAAAAGATCGCGTTGCTACAAGCGGGTAAGACGACGAAAGAGGATGTGACCAGGATGTTTGGCGAGCCTGAGATTGTCACTCCGGTCAAAGGGGGCAAGGTTTATTTTTACAAGAGTTTAAGCCTCAACGCACTCTGGGTGACTTTCAAGCCGGATGGAACGGTCAAGAAGCTGAAATGGTCGGATTGAAAATTATTTTCGCAAAAGCTTGATCCCGCGCCAGGGCGATTTTATGTCCCACCTATGGAAACCGGACGTGTGTTTGCTGTTAATACTCGAATAATTATGCAGTTCAATTGATCCAGGCTGAAAATCTTACAAAACGGTACGGTAATGTCACCGCGATCGACGGTCTGACTTTCAGCGTCGACAAGGGTGATATCTGCGGATTCCTGGGGCCTAACGGCGCCGGTAAAACCTCCACCATGCGGATTCTGACCGGTTTTATGCCCCCATCTGAGGGCCGGGCCACAATCGCCGGATTTGACGTGTTCACCGATCCTATTGAAGTTAAGAAACGTGTGGGATACCTTCCAGAGACGACTCCTTTATATTCAGAAATGCGCGTGGCCGAGTATCTCGACTTCGTCGCTTCGATCAAAGGGCTCCGGGGCGAGGTCAAAGTAAAAAAGGTGGCCGATATAATGGAGATAACACGTCTTTTAGAGCGGCAGAGGTCTTTGATCGGCACGTTGTCGAAAGGATACCGGCAGAGGGTGGGCCTTGCCCAGGCTTTGCTTGGCGACCCGGAGACGCTGATATTAGACGAGCCGACCATCGGCCTCGACCCGAAACAGATAATAGATATCCGGGATTTAATTAAGGATTTAAGCGGCAAACAGACCGTGATTCTCTCAAGCCATATATTGCCTGAAGTACAGATGATCTGCTCAAGGGCCATTATTATTAACGAAGGAAAGCTCGTGGCCGCAGGGTCTATGGACGATCTTTCCGGCTCCAGAGGAAAGGGTTTTATCGCGACTATCGCCGGGCCGCCGGGGGATGTGGGGTCGGCGGTGGAGAAGCTCGCTGGCGTTTTAAATGTGTCTGTTTGTCAGGAGGCGCGGGCGGGCGGGCCGATCAGGCTGGAGATAGATATCGAAGAGGGAGCCAATCCGAGAAAAGAGCTTATGCGCCTGCTTGTGGATAAAGACTGGGAGCTTGTGGAGCTTACCGGTATACGCCATCAGCTCGAAGACGCCTACATGAAACTGATTACAGAGCAAAAGCGCGGGGAAACAGACGGAGACGAAAAAAAATGAGCAACCTTCCTGTTTTGATGAAAAGGGAGCTGAGGGCCTATTTCCACTCTCCGATAGCCTATGTTGTCATCGTGATATTCACGGTTATTTCCGGATTTTTCTTTTACTCCGGCATGAGCCTTTACGGGATCGTAAGCTTTGAGATGAGCAGGACAGCCCAGGCTATGGGCGCACAGGAGCTTACGCTGGCCGATTTCGTCATGCGCCCGCTTTTTGGCAATCTATCGATTGTCATGCTTATGATGATGCCGCTATTGACCATGCGGCTTTTTTCCGAAGAGATGATGACAGGCTCGATCGAGCTTCTTTATACGTGGCCCATCAAGGATTCAGAAGTTTTGCTGGGCAAATATCTGGCGGCTCTTTTGATGTTCTTTTTTATGATGGCTCCCATGATAAGCTTCACGGGCTTTATCTGGTGGTACTCAGACCCGCCCTGGCTGACCATAGCCTGCGGGTATCTGGGGCTTTTTCTGCTGGGCGCGGCGTTTCTTTCGTTCGGCCTGTTTGTCTCCACCCTGACCCGAAACCAGATAGTCTCATCGGCTCTCAGTTTCGGCGCTCTCCTTGTTTTCTGGATAATATCGTGGGCGGCGGGAGAGAAATCTGGCGTACTGCCCGATGTTTTAAACTACCTGTCGATTTTAAAGCATTACGACCAGTTTTCTAAAGGCGTGATAGACACCCGCGACGTTATCTATTATTTCTCGTTTATCTTCATGTTCTTGTTTTTGACTTTCAGATCCCTGGAATCGAGGAGCTTTACCAGAGGTTAAACGATGGGAATAAAATTCAAACAAGGCTTCGGCATGGTCATATACGCGGCGCTGGTTCTGTCGATACTCGTCGTTGTGAACGCGATTTCGTTTTCTCATTACAGCCTGTTCGACCTGACCGGGGAGAAGGTATACACCCTGTCCGGCCAGAGCAGAAAAGTGGCCCGGTCTCTTAAGGAGAATGTCACCATTTACGCTTTCGACAAGCCGATGCGCTTTGAGCAGATCAAGGCTTTTCTCGACCGTTACGTTTATGCATCGAAAAAAATCAGGTATGAAATAATTGACCCGGACAAAAAACCGGCGATGGCGAAAAAGTTTAAAGTCATAGATTACGGATCGTATGTCGTCCAGACCGCTTCGGGAAGGGTAGAGTCCACAAAAAAAATGAGCGAGGAAGAGATAACCAACACCATCCTCAAAGCCACTACCGCCAGGCAGAAAAAAATATATGTCCTCCAGGGCCATGAGGAAAGGGATATAGCCAACCTCAAACCTCTTGGATGGTCGGGCGCGAAAAAAGAGCTCGAATCGGCAATGTACGTGGTCGAGCCTTTAAACTGGTTTAGCTCTGGAAAGATACCGGACGATTGCGACCTTTTGATAATCCCCGGCCCGCGAAATGATTTTCAGGAGGGCGAAATAAAACGGCTTGGCGATTATATGGACAAGGGAGGGAGAATCATGTTCACTCTCGATCCCTCCGCTTTGCCGAACATCGAGAGATTGTTGGGCGAATACGGTTTTATTTTTTATGACGACATAATACTCGATCCCCTGAGCCAGCAGATGGGGTTTGATCCGATGGTGGCGACCATCTCGTCCTACGAGGATCATCCCATCACAAAGGATTTCAAAACCGCCACGTTTTATCCGGTGGCGAGGTCGCTTAAGCTTAAGAGTCAAAACAACAAAAAAGCAGAGCTCAGACCGATAGGGCGTACAGCGAAACTAAGCTGGAGCGAGACCGATCTTAAATCTATCGAGGACAACGCCCCCGTCTATTCCAAAGCGGACGATATTCCCGGCCCCAGGACAATATCGGCGTCGGCCAAGTGGGATGTCGGCCCTTCCAGGCAAGCGAGGAAGATAGGGGAGAAAAACCGCCAGGGGAGAATGATCGTCACCGGCGACTCAGATTTTGCGTCCAACTCGACCGTCGCTCTTCTTGGCAACAGGGATATGTTCTTGAACATGGTCGCGTGGCTCCTCGACGAGGATGCGCGGATTTCCATACGGCCAAAGACCAGAGGTTTTAATCCGATCTTTTTTACTTCAGGCCAGTTGATGTTTGTTTTCTGGTCGGTGGTGGTGGCTATGCCGTTAATTGCGGCGATGGCAGGCGTTATTGTGATTATCCGGCGGCGGAAGGGATGAAACCGGGCAGGATTTATATAGCCCTTGCGCTATTGCTCGTGTTGTACGGCGCATATGCGTATTACGAGATGGCGATAGTAAAAGAGCGCGAAGCGGCGCGACAAGCCGAAAGTCTTCTGCTTTCAATCGAGCCGGAAAAAATCATAAAAATCGCCGTTAACGGCAGGCAAAGCTCATTCGTCCTCCAAAAAAAGGAAGGGAGATGGAGCGTCACCGATCCTGTGGAGGCGGAGGCGGACATAGATAAAGTGAATGACATTATAAATATGGCAAAAGACCTTACCGGCGAGAGAAAAATCACTGACGGCGATGGCGTAAAACTGTCGGAATACGGACTCGACAAACCAGCCACCGCCCTGTTTTACGAGGAAGGGGAGGGTGAGCCGCAAAAAATAATCGTCGGCGCTAAAAATCCTGCGGGGTCGGAGCGTTACGTCATGATCGGCTCCGGTCATCCGGTCTATCTTGTCAGTGACTGGAAAACAAGCTCTATTATCCCCACACTATTTGAAGTCCGGGAGAAAAGATTGTTCAAAGGCGAAACAGAAGCTGTGACCGGTTTTGAGTTTCGGGCGGGGAATTTAAAGGTGTCGGCCCAAAAAGATAAAAATAATTCGTGGCGTTTAACCTTTCCTGTAAAAGCTGACGCGGACGACAGGGCAGTTGACGATCTTCTGGAAAAGTTCGTTTCAGCGCGGATCTCCGGGTTTATCGAAGAAAAAGCCGAAAATCCCGGCAAATATGGCCTCGACAAACCGGCCATGGAGTTTACAGCTGATTTTGGAGAGAGCGCCGGAGAAAAACTGCTGGTTGGAGCAGTCACCGATGACGGGAACCGTTACGCCATGATGTCGGGCGGGGGAAAAATTGTGAGAATAGCAGGCGGCGCATTCGCCGATCTCCCCGATTCTGTGAACGCGCTCCGTAATTTAACCGTTATCAAAATGAAGCTTGAGGATGTAAAAGAACTGTCGGTAACGCTCGATGGCGATACGGTAAAGCTTGTATCGGCGCCTCCCGGCGGAGAGGAGAAAAAATGGCTCATTACCGAGCCGGTTAAAACAGACGCCGATCGCGTGGCTGTGGACGGGCTTTTGAGTGATCTTGTAAATTTAAAAGCCAAAAGATTTGCCTACGAAGGAGACCGGCTCGATCCCGCCCTGTTCGGTCTGGACAATCCGGCGTTAAAGATCAGCCTGCTGGCAGGCGCTAATACCACCACTTTGAAGTTTGGGATCACAAACAAAGAGAGCCCCCGCCGGTTTTACCTTCAGGTGGACGCAAGACCGGAGGCGCTGGAAGTTGGCGCGGATGTTTACATAAATTTTGCGAAAACCTTGTTCGATCTTCGCGATAAACGTCTCTTCCGGGTGGCGTCCCAAGATGCCGGCAAGGTAGTTATAAAACGGCTCAACCAGGTGTTCGAGGCTCTGAAATCGGGCGATGATTACCGGCTTGTCTCCCCGGAAAATATACGCCTTACGCCCGATCAGTGGAACCGGCTCGTATGGACAATCACAGGTCTGAAATACAAAAGATTATATGAACCACCGGCAAAGCTCGATAGCAAAAAAACAGGAGATGATAAACCATCACTTGAAATAATGCTTTATGATACTTCAGGCTCCCTGCTGGGAAGTCTGATCGTCGGGTCGCGGGACGAGGATAAGGGCGGATTCTACGCGAGAGTCGGCGTGGAAAAAGACTTTAAATATAATATAGACGAAAAGTTCGTCACTGAAGATATAATTGGAGTTCTCGAAAACCTGCTTGGCTGATAATAAAAACAAGAGACGTAAACGTAATTTGGAAAATAACTGGTAAAGGTAAAACGATCAAATGGAAGAAGAGATAAAGATAGAGGTTTTGGATAAGCGGAGAATAAAGTCGGCTGACGACACATGCGATGAAGCCGGGGATGCGGATCTTGAGCGTACCCCTACTTATGTAAAGCAGTTGGAAGATAAGATGGAGGAGAATGATGGCCGCCTCAAGGAATATATATCAGCCCACAAAGAGAAAATGGCCGAGATGGATAAAGTCCGAAAAAGGCTTGAGGACGACAGCCAGAGGAGGGCCTCTGATAAGTTCGGGGAGCTTATCGCCGAACTATTCCCCGTTATCGATGATTTTGACAGGGCGATAGAGTCGGCCAAAGAAAAAAGCGCCGACGATCCTTTGATTAAAGGCGTGGAGATGCTCCGGGGCAGACTGTTTGAGGCGCTAAAAAAACAGGGGTTAGAAGTGATAGATTGCCTGGATAAGCCGTTCGATCCGGAGGTGGCGACGGCGGTGGCCACGATCCCGGTGGATGAGGGCGATAAAGTGGATATGGTGGTCGATCAGATGGCTCCCGGATACAAGTTCGGCGACAGGGTGCTTCGTCCGGCGATGGTCCGCGTCGGATACAAATCATAATTAAGGCATGGATCAAGTTAAATGATAAAAATAGATTATTACGAAGCGTTGGGCGTCGAGCGAAACGCCGACGGCACAACGATTAAAAAGGCGTATCGCAAAAAAGCATACGAGTATCACCCGGACAAGAACCCGGATAACCCTGAGGCGGAGGAGAAATTCAAGGAAGCCGCCGAAGCGTACGAGGTGTTAAGCGATGAGGAGAAACGCTCGCTATACGACCGGTTTGGCCATGACGGGCTCAAACGGAGCGGGTTTTCCGGGTTTCAGGGGTTCGACGACATCTTCTCGTCGTTCGGCGACATATTCGAGGACTTCTTCGGTTTTGGCGGCGGGCGCCAGGGCGGAGGAACCCATGCGCAGAAAGGCGCGAACCTTCGGTACGATATGGAGATAGAATTTCTCGACGCCGCTCATGGGATGGAAAAAGAGGTCGAGATAGAAAAATTCGTTTTGTGCGGCGCGTGTGAAGGGAGCCGGAGCGCGCCGGGGAAAGACCCGGTCATCTGCCTGCAGTGCAACGGAACGGGCAAAGTCACCCGCTCCCAGGGTTTTTTCGCCATAGCCGTCGCCTGTCCCGTGTGTCACGGCGAAGGTGTGAAGATTACCCATCCATGCAAAAAATGCGAAGGGATGGGGCAGGTTCCGGAGAAGAAAAAACTTCTGATCAAAACTCCCGGCGGCGTAGATACCGGATCGAAGCTGAGACTGAGAGGCGAAGGTGAGCCGGGGAGAAACGGCGGGCCTCCGGGCGATCTGTACGTCGTACTGCATGTCAAAGAGAGTGACGTTTTCAAGAGGTACGACTATGACGTGGTGGTGGACGTGCCGGTGACATTTTCCCAGGCCGCGCTCGGCGTTGACCTGAAGATACCGAGCCTGGACGGGGAGATAGATTTCACCGTGCCCGCCGGAACGCAGTCCGAGGCTCTCCACAGAATATCTGGCGAAGGGATAGAGAAACTAAACTCGTATGGGCGAGGCGACCTTATCGCCCATATCATTGTGAAAACGCCGGAGAAACTGACCAAAGAGCAGGAGAAACTTCTGCGCGACCTCGCCGAAGAAGACGGATCAAGCGTTCGGCCCCATCAGAAAGGTTTTTTCGAGAAACTGACCGGGAAATAAATAGCGCCTGTTTTGATTAATTCTGTCATACCGGACACCACTTTGTCATCGCGAGCGAAGGGAAGCGTAGCGTGGCGATCTCATCCGTGATTGCCGCAGTCGGCCATGGCCTCCCTCGCAATGACAGTTGTGACCGCGCCACCA
>ENA-ORDP01001012-ORDP01001012.1-marine-sediment-metagenome-genome-assembly--contig:-NODE-1012-length-16423-cov-9.255437_pt1 | contig 16423 bp, 10 predicted proteins | sample MGYA00248627_ERZ508539 | MGnify/ENA primary metagenome ERZ508539 (study PRJEB26208, sample SAMN05571518) | marine sediment metagenome | biome: deep sea; feature: Hydrothermal vent; material...
AGATAAAAAAAGGGATGCGTTATTCACACATCCCTTTTTTGTAATAGGTATAAACGTAAGATTACTTACACAGTATCATTTGATACTATTTGAGTAAGACAAGTTTCTTTGTAGATTGGTATCCGCTAGCATTAAGTTTGTATATGTAAACACCACTCGTAAGGTACGTGGCATTAAACTGAACATCATAACTACCCGCATTTTTATAACTGTTAACAAGAGTTTTTACTTTCCTGCCGAGCAAATCATAAACTATCAGTGTAACAAAACTATTGGTAGGTATTTCATATCTTATATTGGTAGTCGGGTTAAACGGATTTGGATAATTCTGTTCCAGAGAGTAAGAAGTTGGAATTATTAAAGGATTTTCTAAATCTTTTTTATTTGATTTTTGCAACGCAATATAATCGTTTTTTTTAACCCAAATTTTGTATCCGCGTGCAGGTGCAGAAACAAAAACACGCCCATCAGAAAAAACCTGTGTGGTCTCGGTAGAATCGTATGCGTTAACTAAAACTGAGTTTGCCCAGTTGGTAAATCCCGTAGGGGAACTATCAACCCACAGTCCTTTAGTTTGAGTATCGTTGTTATTAAGCACAACTATAGCACCGTCGCGTGTTCCGTTACCCTGTCTTCTCGCAACATAAACATTGTAGGTATCGGCTGACGGATAAGGATTTCCTACTTCGCTTAAAACTGTGATTGTACCACCTAAGTAATTTTTTCTTATTTGAATAAGTTTGTTGATGTCGGTCTTTAAACTTGCGGGAGCTGTAACTGTTAAGGATGAGTTGTTTGCGTCTTGCTGTGTAATTCCATAATAATGAGGATAAAAAATAATAGGTCTTCCTTCGTGTGTAAGGATGTAGGCGTATCCCATTTTGAAGTCCTTATTAACCCATTTGTCACTTTCTTTTCCTGTATCGTGGTTATCTAAAAAAGTAACTATAGAAGTACCCGGCAAACCGTTGCCTGCACTGTTTCTAACCATACCCGCATGGTTAAGATTAGCCATATCAAAACTACTGCCGTTTCCATTGGTCATATCCTTCAAAGTAAATTTCAAAGGAAAATCAAAACCATCAACGTCAGCTCCGTTTGTAGCTACGTTATTTACCCAGTCTCTAATCCTGTAGTCTGCTCCCCAATATTCACCTACTATAAAACGCTGTGAACCATTTAACAGCGGAAGATTTTTTACCCAGTCCGCCACAAATGATTCCTGGAATCCGCGTACAAAATCCAATCTAAAACCATCGAACCCAATCTGATTTGCCATCCAGTAACCCCAGTCTTTTAATCGTTGCTGAACTGTAGAACTGAATGTATTTAAATCATTCCCAAAGAATTTAGTATTGGTAATTATTTCATCTGTTCCGGGAAAACCAAGCCAATCGGTATTATCGACAGGGTGAAAATCAGCGTATGTCCAAGAATAATTAGGTTCACCAACACCAGTATGAGTAGGATAGCTAATTCCGGTAAATGTTTGTGCCTGTAAGGTAGTGCTTGCAAGGTTACTGCCGTTATTCCAGGCAGCATAAACATAATACCCGTTTTCTTGCGGTGCCCACTGCCACTCCCAATTGCCATTAGCATCAGTTCCTTCTTTTCTTGCTACTAACTTTATAAGTATGTCGTGTGTTGTACTTACAGTTACTTTATATTCATCTATATCAGTAGCCGATGCAATATGTGCTCTAACTGTTTGCCCCGAACCAGGAAAAAGATTGAACGAACCGTTACCGTCGTTAGGTTCATATTCCCAAGTAGGAGTTCCATTTGGAGCTGCGCCTGTCCAATCAATATAAACATCATACCCTCTTTGTGTTGAACTTGCAGCCCAATCCAGCAGGTAACCTTTAATTTGAATATAATAATCACCAGGAGTTGCGTTAGGAATTTTCCAATAGATCTCATTTGTTGGGTATGCCTGGTACTGTGTATTGTTCCTAAAAGCCTTATCAAATTCATATTGTTTAACAGCAGGGTTATTTTCAAGTTGCTGGTCATCGGCGTATATATGATTAAGAACTATGTCTGCATAAACCTTAATACCGTTTGTATGCAACGCAGAGATCATAGAGGTCAACTCAGATTTGCTACCGAATCTAGTCTCCGTAGTTCCTTTTTGAAAATAATTTCCGAGATCATAGTGATCGAAAATTCCGTATCCCATATCAGTTATCCCGAAATTGCCTTTTGATGGAGGGGGAATCCACAAAGCGGTAAAACCTGCAGTTGCAAGAGATGGTGCTTTAATTCTTAACGTGTCCCACCAAGTACCATTATGATTTACCTGATCTACGGGTACATCCCAATAAAATGCCTGCATCATAACATCATTTTGTGCATTAATTTTAGTAGTAAATGAAAGGAAGGTTGAAAAAAGAAGAATAGTAAAAAAAAGAGAGAAAAACTTTTTATTCATAATAATGCTCCTTTAATTATTTAATGTTCAGGTTAATAATTGAAATTGTCTAAACATGAACTTCACCCCCTAACTGAGAAATAGATAAAACTAACGGTTAACAAAAATTTCTTTAGGCATCACTCTTATATTTAAAATTATTGATTAAATTCTCATCAATCTACTATCTAAACGAAGGTATTTTGTTTTTTATTTCTGCTATTGTCACTGAAAGCCTCCTAAAATAGAGTGAAACAAAGTACTTGATAATTTTTTCTATGATATCATCTTTGTTGCCGTATCAATTCTTTTATTAATAAAAAGATTGTGTTGTCATACAGGGGAAAGTCTTGAAATAATAATCGACTTAAAACTTGAAAATTTCTTAATATTTCTAAATAAATAAGGGATATAAAAAACTCTTAAGTCCATCGAAAGCTGCTTGTTTTTGGTTCCTAATTTCAAAGGGACAAAGATTTTACGCGAACAATTAGAAAACATTGTTGCTAATATGAAATGATAAATTTTAATTTAATCCCCATAAATATGGAGATAAAAAAAGGGATGCGTTATTCACACATCCCTTTTTTGTAATAGGTATAAATGTAAGATTACTTACACAGTATCATTTGATACTATTTTAGCAAGATCATTTTTTTAGATTGTACAAATGATCCTACCTGTATCCTATAGAAATAAATTCCGCTACTAAGTTTTGCAGCATCAAATTTTATTTCATAAGTTCCTACACTCATTTCACTGTTGACTAAGGTAGTTACCTCTTGACCCAATATACTATACACTTTTAATGTAACAAGACCTTGTTTTGGAATACTAAAGCGTATTGTAGTTGTGGGGTTAAACGGGTTAGGATAGTTTTGAGATAAATTGTAAACAAGAGGTATAGTATTTAAATCTTCAACCGAAGTAGCAATAAGTGAAGCATACGGATCTACTTCTTGTTGATTAGATTTATCCTCACTATTTGTCCAAGTATCCTGTGGCATAGGCCAAGGAAGTACAGGGAAACTACTTGCTACATCTTGTCCTACATATCTTACACGATAAGCAAAATCGCCGAAACCTACGGGTTCAAATACCCAACTGGCATCAGCTCCACGTACAAAACCATACCTGTATTCAAATGAATTGAAAGACGGTGCAGATACATTTAAAGTGCCTGTGTAAATTTTGTCCCCATCGGGATCCGTTAATATAAGCACTCGCATTTCATCTGTATCAGTCCAGCCTTGACTACGTACAAAAGCAGGTTCTTCACCAATCCAATACAATGTATCTTGGGTTGCATCAAAAGGTATTGCTTGTAGATTAGCATCCATAGCCGGTTTCATATCAACCTTAAAAATAACTGAAACCTGTGTACCGGTAGGTATAATCCAATCCGGTTTTACATCATCATAATAATGTACAGAATCTACCTGGTTACTAACACCTAAGAAAGGTATTGAACGATTACCGCCTCCAGAGGATAATGGTCTTTCCCAACCATCAGTCCAGATAGAAGATGTATCTGCAATTTTAACAAAGAATTTATAATATTCCTTGTTTCCAACTTGTTCTTGTACAAACGGTACATTTAGGAACCATTGATTTGGATTTAAAGGATTTTGATTCAGAACGGACTTGCTAGGATCTGAATCACTCCAGCCATTAAATCCTGCACGAACCTGAGCCGAATCTTTTACATTATCAAAGATACCAATTGTGGACATAACGGACATATCTACCGTAAATTGGATATTACCATCTTGAAGGTTAGCATTCGGATTTTGTTTATTCCAGAAATCCGAGAACGAACCTGAATCCTGCGGAACTACATATTCTCTATTAGGATCATTTTCCCAAGTAACACTTCCGTTTCTGTATATGAATTTAAAGAATAGCTTACTTCCGGAAGGAATTGAATCAACCGTGACAGTATAAGTTGAATCTGTTCCTGGTCCCGACAGTTCCGTTGCAGAAGTTGACCATCCGTTAAAACTTCCGGCTACAAGTACTGTATCTGTACCGGGTACAAATCCACCTTGTTTGGAGGGAAGTTTCATATCAACTGTAAAAGTTACTTTAGAGGCACTACCGTCAACATTATTAAAATAAACTTTTGCAATTGTTGTATCATTGCTTCCAACAATAACAGTTCTATTCCCAGAAGATTCATCTTTACCGTTCCAACCGGTACCTATATTGTACTTATATTCATAGCTGCCTGCAGCTATGGCAAGAGTTATAGTGTAAACCGAGTCCCCGTTTGCATCGGTTAGCATTTTACTTGCTACTGTCCCTGAGTTAAGCCAATCATTAAATGCACCGGGAATCAGAAGGGTATCTGTATTAGGAACAAAATTCCCGTTTGCTATTTGAATACCCATATCAACCTGAAATGTGACATTTGTTTGAGCATTCAACATGAATGAGCTAAGAAACAGTACAAGAGAAGAAATTATTAGAATCTTTTTCATCTTGTCTCCTTTTTTATTATTTATCGTTAAATTTAACTGATGTTATGCACTTATCATACTGAATATGCCTGTCGGTAGCCAGGTTTATCTTCAGTAATGATAAAATAAAGATTCTAATCCAAAAAAACGTTTGGGAAAGAATAATGTTTTTTTGTATCAATTTTATGCATAACACAAGCCACTAATTAATTTTTTATATTATTATATAAATAAATTGTGTTAAAGGTTAAAACTTTAACATAATACCAAAACTATGCGTATTACCTAAATATTTAAATTTTTGAAACGCATAATCAAGTGTAAAATCAAAACTTGAAATTCCATCATAATGTAAACCTACTCCAAATGTTACTCCTTCCTGGCTGTTTTTAAGAAACAGTTTTTTATAACCTCCTCTTAAAAAGAATACACCATTAAAAAGAGCAAGCTCTCCGCCTACATTTATAAATTGTCTGTTATCGTTAGGTACTAACCCGTCTACTGCAAGAGTAAATCTTTCTCCTTCAGTAATTTGAAAATCTTTAGAAATACCAATCTGCAGTCTAAGTGGGAGTTCAAACTTATCTGTTCTTATACTTGCATTAACTTTACCATTGTTTCCGGCAGAATTAGGATTGGAGTCATATAAAATATCTAAATCACTACCGGATATCTGCATCTTTGTACCATAATTAGAAATAGCGCTGGCGAACCTGATGCCGTAAAATGGAGTGATAAATATTGTTCCGATATCAAAAGCTAATCCTTTAGCGCTAGAATTAAATATAGTTTCATTGATATATTTCATCGTCATGCCCACGGCAAAATTATCAGTTATATTTTTCGCAAAAGTTAACCCAACCGCATAACTTGTGGGGCTAAAAGTTTCTCCTGTTCCTTCAGGAAAATTTTCAGTAGTTACGTCAAATGTTCCATAATTTAGGGCAGTCACACTTAAACCGAAAGTTCCGATATTACCGCTAGGTATAACCAGGCCAAAATAATCCAACTTGAGGTCAATGAACAGTTTAGTATAAGTAAACACAGATTGGTAATTTTCAATACCAGCTATTCCGGCGGGATTCCAATACATTGAAGACGCATCTTTAGATATTGATGTGAAAGCTCCCCCCATTGCATTTGCTCTAGCCCCAATACCGATACTTAAAAACTTAGCTGCAGTTGTCCCGGTTTTTCCTACAGTTTGAGAAAAAATATTCGTTGCAGAAAAAATTAAAAGTGCAGATATCAGAACTAATTTGTTTTTTATATTTATCATTTTTATATACCTGAATAAGCCCTTCAAGATTAAAGATTATTTAATTATAGCAAATTTTCCTATTTTTTCACCAATTCCCGGTGCATCTATATGATATAAATAAATTCCGTACGAGATTGACAGTTTATCATCCGATAACATATCCCAGTATTCAGTTCCATTATTAAAGGCACTATTATGGCGTATAACTTTCACAAGTTCACCATCAACCGTAAATATGCGGATTGTAGCTTTAGGAGGTAAATGTGTAAAATGTAATGATCTAGCTCCGCGCCCGGTTTTGAACGGATTTTTTACCTCCCATCTTGCTGACGCCAAATAGGGGTTAGGCACAACTTTAATCATATCTAATTGTGCTCTTGCCAGATTATTATCTATAGATTGTGCTTTAGTAACAAAACTATATTTATCAGTGGATAAGAACGGTTTTTTAAGAACAATTTTAGCTGTATCTCCAGGCTGTGGAATTGTCATTCCAGCAGCAGGGTCCGGTTCCGCCGAAAGATAGAACCACCAAGTAAATACAAGTAAATCTTTGGAGTTTGGTTCCAAGAAAATTATTCTGTCTTTAAATGGTCCCTTTGCTGAAAGCTTTCCTGCCCCATTCGTTGTATCTAATTCAATAAATCCGAAATTAATAAATGATTGTGTACTATTATTAAATACCTTGAAGTTAACAGGTTTTGCAGGAAAAGGAATACTACCTAAATTAAATGCAAGAGAAGTATCCATACCAACATTACCGAAAATTACTTCATAATCATTTGGACGCTCTTCACCTTTAATTCCTCCGGGAAAAACTAATTTTTCAAAGACAAAATGTGGTATGTTGGGATTATTCCATTTGGATTTCTGGAGGTTAATTTCAACTCGTTTGGCATTAGTAAAATTAAGCCTAAACCCGTCGGTAATAGGTTGCTCAAATGTTTCACTTAAATTTTCACTTTTATTAATCAAAATTGTATTTGTTGTAGAATCCGTAAGAGTAAAATTAAGTGTAGTTAATGTATCTTCTTTTCCTGGTCCTCCTACTTTTAGAGTATCTTCAAAAGTTAAAACATAAACGTGATTGTTTTTAATTTTATTTATATCCAAAATTTTATAACTTATTTTACCTGTACTAGAGCCTGTTTCATGTTGTATATTGCTCAACGTTGGAGCAACATAACCTGCAGAAGGAGCTTCAGGGATTACTCGTGCAACATTTTGACCTAATTTTACACTTCCGCCTGCTTTTAATGAAATACGAATAGGGCTTTCAGAGGGTATAATATCTCCTGCAGCATAACCAAAATCAAAAGAAGTAAGAGCATAATAATAAGTAAACCCATTTTGAACCGTAGTGTCTACAAAGGAATGTTTAAGACCCGAATCATTACCTAAATAATATTTAACACCATCAATTCCAACTGAATCAAAACCTTGGATTCCGTCTTTAAGATCAAAAATCTTTAATGGAGTTTTAAATGATTTAATTCCGAATCCATTTGTAATATCTAATATATCTTCAAATGCCGGGTCTGCGGATCTATAAATTCTATAACCCTCAAAGTCATTTCCGTTACCCCCTATTTTACTGATAAATGCATCGAAAGATCGTTCGGCAATGTCATCCCAATAAAGAGTTACTTTATTATCTCCCGGTATAGCAGTTAATGTAGGTGTTAACGGTGCATTGGCAAATTGATAATCATTATTATATGTTTCTTGTGCCCTCACTCTTTTCTTTAATATTGCCTGTTTTCTTATATTACCTCCAGGATCATTAAACGGTCCGTTTGCAAGAATTACAGCAAGTGATATTGGTTCCAGTTGTCCGGATTTCATAGGAAAAAGAGCTGTAGAAGCAAATAGATCAAATTCTCCAGCCGAAGCTTGTACGGGATCAAAAAATTTACCAGGTATCATAAAATCAAACCACATAGTAGCATCGCTGTTCATGTTTAAACCACCTGCCGGTATTCTTTTAGTATTGGTAATACCTATTATATCAGTTTCAGAAACATCTGTAACATCAATATCAGGTTCACCGGGTAAACCGAATCTTGCACCCGACGTTGGTTTACCGTCCCCTTCACCCGGATCCCCGGTATTAGGTATACCGTCAAGCCCAACATCATCCGTAAGAATATTCCAGTCCCCGTCATCATCAATTCCGTTATCCCGGGATTCATCAATCATTTCATCTATTCCATTATCCATAAATTCATCAACTGCGCCATTGTTATCATTATCTATACCGTCTGCATATTTTTTACCGAAGTCTTTTTGTGTTAAATCATATAAAATTATTTTTGTACCGGGTACTTTATATCTAAAAAAAGGAGCATCCTTGGCAGCTAAATCAATCATTGCTTGTGTTATTGTTGGACTGCCGTCTTCACCATTACCGTCATCATCTATATTGTTCTTAAAGGCTTTTCCCAAAGTACTTTGATCTACTAAAATTAAATTTATTATGCTATCCTGAACCGGGTCGGTTTCGGGAAACGGGGGCCAGCGTTTCCATTTATCATTTTGCGAAACAGTAATCATTTCTTGTGTAATTACCGGGCTTCCAACTTCGGCATTTCCATTATCGTCAATACCGTCAGCAAAAGTTACCCCTAATTGTGTACCGAATGGTATGTGTGTTTCATTTTCATCAACTAACCCGTTACCATTATCATCTATAAAGTTATTGGGAATTTCTCCATCAAGCATAGAAGCAGTAATTTTTCTACCTCCTTCTTCACCGTCCCCATCATTATCAATCCTATCCGTAGAATTACCGGGTGTTTCTAAAAATGATAGAGCTACAATACCAACAGGGTCTGAACCGAAAGTAGGCGCCCTGTTATCTTGATCTCTAGACCACAATATATTTTCAATTAAATTAAAATCGGCAATGTCATCCTGCGAATCTCCGTTACCCCCGACAAAATCTGCAAACCAAACCGTGACACCCATTTTAGGAATATCTTGTGTTCCATCATTTCTAATAAAATTAATAAGATATACTACATCTTGAACCAAAAATTGTGACCAAGCCATAGCTCTTTGGTCTATAATTATTCCCAATCCTTTTCTTGTAAGGTCAGTTGTGTCGGGGAAGTAATCAGTATATCTATCATACCTATCATCAGAAGCTCTCGAATACATCTCTTCATCAGCATTAAATTTGTTTTTTCCAAAAAAGCCATTCCAGCTTCCTTTCCAACCCGGATCATTTACATCTTTTAATCTATTAGGCCAAGAAGACGGCCAAGTAGTTGGATCATCACTAGTTGCTATTACCTGTTTTTCTTTATTAAAGTAACCTGGTAACGGCTCTAAATTCCAGCTCTTTCCATCAGGTGAGTTTCTGTAGTGCGGTGTAATTATTATTCTTTGTGTAGCCCCTGTATTATCTACTACCTCACCACCAACAAATATCCCCGTAAGAGCAAGATAAACTTCGCCCGTATTTTTCGGCCATTCATAAGGGGTCTGCACATCAATAGGAAATTGACCACCGGTTCTTCCTGTAAAAGCAAAATTAAAAATAGTTGTACGAACTCTGTTACCTTGTAATTGTCCCTGTGCTTCATCTCTTGGGTCGCCCCGTTCTTTTCCAGGTACATAATGTTCACTATTCTGTCCGAAGCCAGTATTTGAAATCATTAAAACCAGTATGATCTTAAAAGTATATTTTATAAAAGTGCTCATCCAATATTCCTCCGGAATAAATAAACTATTTGTTAGAATGACATATCAATACCAAATTGTACTTTCCTTGGCGGTCCGTAATGACTTGGAAACCTTTGCCATTGTTGGATAGTGTTCAGTCTATCGGCATCAGGTTTTACATTTCTATTAGCAGTTGTAAAATCCGGTGACCCAGTATCACCAAAGACATTTACAACTACGCGATTATCCAATACATTTATAGCCTGCAAATATGAAGTAATCTTTAAACCGAATAAATTAAATGTTTTGTAAAGTTTTACATCAAGTGTAAATTGAGCCGGACGTCTTTTACTGTTCCTTAGTATACCTGCAGAAATACCGCGATCAGATGTATACTGTGTAATTGACGGGGTATATGGAAGCCCTGTTCCGTAACGAGCCAAAATACTTCCACCAAAGTCATCTTTGCCAAAGAAAAGTGTAGCATTTAAAAGTTGCCTTTGATCCCAATTTAATGGTGTGAGAAATCTTGCAGGTTCTTCATTATTTCTGATTGCCCTAAATTCATCTTCAGGATTTGAATTGCTGCCTTCAGCCACTTGATATGTATAATTTATATCGAATCCATAATAATTACTCATTCTCTTACTTATATTTAGAGTAATTCCTTTAACGTTAGAAAAATCTTTATTTATATATGTTGAATACGTAACTAAATTTTTTGTTAAAATTGAGGGTCCAGTCGAAACCCAATCTCTTATATCCCTGTAAAACACAGTCATATCAATTAAAAAATCATCCATAAATTCTTGTCTAAAACCCAACTCATACATAATTGTTTTCTGTGCTCTTAAGTCAGGATTTCCAAAAACAAGACCTGCGTCCCCGGTTTCAGGTACTTTATAAGAGCCATTATTAAATAAATACTGAAATGTAGGTATTTGTAAAAAATGTCCGTAAGAAAAATGAAGGACGCTACTTACACCAATGGGATATGCAATACCAAACCTAGGACTAACCTGATATTTAGCCGTAGCTTTTTTATAGAAGAATGGTTCCCTTTGAGCAACACTAAGTGAATCTAAACCGGGACGTAAAGGAATAAATATGTTAGGGTCTGTTGGGTCAACCAAAACATTTCCCCTGGAATTAAAGTAATCAAACCTTAATCCGATATTAATTATTACACTTTTATATTCTATTTTATCTTGAATATAGACTGCAAATTGCAGTGGTCTATTCTCATATTTTTTACGATTAAAAGAACTAGCGTCAGGAATAGAAGCCTTAAATGGAGTAACAGGAATTCCGTTTTTTCTTAAAGGTACTAAAGTATAATCGTCAAATTTTAACCTGTAAATATCTGCTTCACCGCCAAATTGAACAAGATGATGGTTAGAAAGTTGTGCGGTAAAGTCCCCTTTAAATATTATTGTATTTGTTTCTCTAAAAAATCTATGGAGATTAGTTCCTTTTGTTACAAATGCAAAGGAAACCGTTTTAAGTGAATCAGGATGCAGATACCTGGAATCATTAGGGTTGGCGAATAAGTGTTCGTTAAAATCTTTTAAAAAATAAGATGCTTTTAATGTGTAAAAGACCTTGGATGATAAAATATGATTAAATGTAAATAATCCATTATAACTTCTTGCAAACTTTTTAACATTCCCATCCGGATTCCATGCAAAAAAGTGGTCATAATCTTGATAATTATCTTTAGAATAAAGGAACTCTGCATTAAACTTAAAATATTGAGAAGGCCAGTAAGTAAGATTACTGTGTCCCATAAATCTTCTTTTCCAGTTCATCGGTACATATTTTCCGTCCCCTGGAGTTCCATTAATTGTATATTTTCTTTTTCCGTAAAGATATCCATCATTATAATTATATCTGCCTGTAACAAAGAATGTAAGTTTATTATTTGTGAATGGAATTGGTCCGCTAAGATTAGCTTGAAAGTTAACATTTTGAACCGGATTAAAATTATTGATATTAGGGAAAAAAGAGGTAAAATTACTTACATAATCACTACTATAAAGATTTATACCACCGTGGAATTTTCTACTACCTTCTTTTGTAACAATATTAACTATTCCCGACATTGCATTACCATATTCTGCGTTGAAAGTACCGCTTATTACTTGTAGCTCTTGTATACTACTGTTATCAATTTCTAATCCACGGCTGTTATCGTATGCATCCGTAATTGATACGCCTCCAATCGAATAGGCAATTTCTGTGTTTCTACCACCTCTTATGTGAAAATTTCCATTAGCATCGCGACTTACACCCGACTGTAATTGGAGCACATCATTGAGTTCGGTAACCGGCAGTGATGCTATTTTTTTTGCACTTACTGAAGATTGACTTGAGGTTATGTCCATCTTTAATGCTCTGGACTTATCTTCTACTACAATTTCACCAAGCTGAACTGTCGAAGCTTCAAGCTTGAAATCACGTCGAGTGGTCAAATCAATATTTACAGGAACATCTTTTAATTCCACTGTCCTATAACCAATATATTGTACTCTAATATTATAGCGTCCGGGAGGAATGTTTAAGATTGTATAATTTCCATCCTTGTCGGATGCTGCACCAAGGTAAGTTCCTAAAAGTATAACATTAACATACACAAGAGGCTCGTTTGTTTTTGCATCTACTATTTTTCCGGTTAACTTACCCGTAGTACCGGCACGTAAAATTACTAAAGGGAAAATCATTAAGATTAAAATGAATAGTAAAAATTTTCTCATAACTAATTCCTTCGAAACTATTTGTATATTTTATAACAAATGTTTATAAAATAATAAAATGTTTAACCTGCCATTTTATAATTTGCAAGTACATTTATGTTTATAGTTACTTTAATGTTTCTTTTAATTTTGTTAATGTATTTAATTATAATTCTAGATTGCATATCGTTTTTGTAATATTTTATGACTTTATTCTTAACCTTATTGTAACTCTTAAGCATAGATTTCTTTTTGCCGATTATCTTAAAAATTCCAAAATAATTGTTCATTTTTATAGGTCCTAAAATATCACCTACTTTAGCTTGCCAGAATTCTTTTTTATGTTTTCCAAAAGTTGATAATGGTTCGTAACCAACAACACCATTATTTTTTGCCGACCATTCCCTCAAGGAAAATTTCTTGACTAAACTTACATAATCCTTATTGTTTCTCACTAAATTCATTAAACTATCAGCCAAAGGTTTATTATGTACAATAATTTCTTGAATGTTTAACTCGTTTGGTGTTGAAAATAATTGCGGGTTTGCCTTATAATAGTTATAAATTGATGAGTCGGCGACAACAGCACTTTTCTTTATTTCCCCAAACTTATAGTATAGATAAATGCTATTTGCAAGTTTTTTATATGTTTCCAGCATATAAGGATTTTTATCATAATGCTTTTCTTTTACAATATCCATCAATTTGTTCTGCATTATAGAAGCTTTAATAACATCCTTCAGCCTTTTTAGACTATTTATCTTTTGTAAATGATAAGATGGAATATTGCTCAATTGTTTCTCAATATATTTCTGATTATAAAATTTCCCATTAAATTTTACTAACCACGGATTTGATTTAGTGTTTTTAATGACACGTTCAATCTTGTTCTCTTTAATATTTCCAAACATCTTATATACATTAGATAAAGTTTTATCGTTAAAAAGAAATTTTTTATTTTTAAATAGTTTTTGTATATATGCTCTTTCTGTCTGTTTCATCCTCTTAATTCTTAGAACCTTTCTCAAATGGTCTTTCATACCCACAAATTCAGATTCAGTTAAAAGCGGTTTGGAAATCTTATCTAAAAGTTTTATAATACTATAACCGTATGCAGTCTTTACAGGCTTCGATATTTCACCTACTTTTAACGAATAAGCCGCTGCTTCAAAAGCGGGGTCAAAATCACCCCAAGTAAAATATCCTAAATAGCCCCCGTTTTTTTTCAAAACAGAATCTGTAAATGCCTGTTGAGCAAGCGTATGAAAACTGACTCCGGCTTTAAGAAGTTTATAATAATTGTTTGCTTCTTTTTCCGTAGCAGCGTATAGATGACGCACAGCCAATTTTTGATTAACGTGAACAAACGCCTGCCTTAATTCTGCATCAGTTGGATTTATTTTCGCATAAATTTCTCTGTCTTTCAAAAACGCAAGCTCTGTTTCCCTTAGTGCCCATTCCTTATCTATTTGATATTCTCTATCACTGAAAATATTCTTGTTATTATCATAATTATAAAGGATAATCTCATTAATCATATTATTAAGTATTGAACGACGTACAACAATATTATCATTTACACCGGAGGTAAAGATATAATCGGTAAATCGTTTGTCAAATTGTGAGAGATAAATTTTATGCGAACCTACTACAGCTAAAACGGAATCATATTTTGAACTACTTGATGCCGATAATTTAACTACTGATACGATAAAAATAGTAAGTATTAGCATTTTTTTCATTTACATTTTATCTTGATATTATTACAGTAAATAATATAATCGTAAAAGTTTCATTCATTTTTTTCATCTATTTAGTCCCCTGTTCTCATAATAAATATTTTTAGAAATTTTAAGAATTGTATTATTTCGATTATAATTATTGGGGGATATATCCGATATCTTTATTAGGGAAAGACTTTTCAGACATAATGATCTATTACAATAATGATTTATAATATGAAAAAGAATCATTTTAATTTGTTTAATAATCATATTTTAAAATGAATTTTATAGAAAAAGAATATAAAAATTATTCTAACGTACTTTCTTTAGTGTAATTTTTTAGAGATGCAGTAAAATTTTTTCTATAAAGATTCCTTAATTTTATTATTTAATAAAATACTTCTTTTAACTTAAATTTCAAGCTTAAAAATTGGTAGCTCTTTTAACCAGCAAATTTGATAAAATATTAAAAGATTACCTGTGTTTCCAATTATTACCGCTCACAATCTATCTATTTATTAAATATCTTACTACTACCTAATTATAGGTATTTCAATAAATTAGTTAATGTATACTACCCAAATGTGGTGGTTATATTTGTTTGAAATAATTTAGGCTTAATTAAAAAAAAATTAGCTATACAATCCCTTCTTTTATAGCTTTAACAACAGCTTCGGATTGAGAGTGTACGTGTAATTTTTTGTATATATTTCTAAAATGAAAACGAACAGTTTCAACACTGATAAAAAGTGAATCGGCAATTGCTTTGAAATTATTTCCTTCAACCAACCCGCTTAATATTTCTTTTTCTCTTCTTGTTAAAATATACTCGTTTTTTTTATCAACATTACTATTCTTTTTTTGGAAAGATTCTATTACTTTTCTTGCGATATGCGAACTCATAGGTGAGCCGCCGTTGTAAGCTTCTTTAATAGCTTCAAGTAATTTAGAAGGTGGGGTCTTTTTAATCAAATACCCGGAAGCACCTGCACATAAAGCGTCAAAAATCAAATCATTTTCCTCATATATGGTCAGCACAAGTATTGTTATTTCAGGTAATATTATTTTTACTTTTTTTATTCCTTCAATTCCGTTCATCCCCGGTAAACCTATATCCATTAACAATATATCTTTTACTAGGACAAGTTGCTGGAGAAGGGATACAAGATATAAAGAGTGCATTAAAGGGAGACTTTACATTTAGAAAAGATAGGACATTACTTAAAAGAGCTATAGAAAACTCATTTACACCTGGTGGTTTTGGTAAAGTAGGTGATGTATTTAATACTATGTATAATGTAGCAAGTGGTTCATTCTGGGCTTCTGCTGCAGATGCTTTCACAAGCCCCACTGCAAAAGATGCTGTATCATTCTCAAATGGTGTTGCAAAAGCCCTTGGTGGTAACCCAAAAGAATTAATTAAATTTGCAGGTAGAAAGGGTGCTCCTACTTTACTATATTTAAATCCAGTTAGAAAGATACCTGGTTCTGGTATAATCTTGCGTGTTATGGGAGATCTTTTAGCTAATACAGTAACAAAATAACTAATAACGACTAAATTATAGTATCATTTTTTATGTTTCATTTGGAGCATTCTATGAAAAGTGCTCCTAAATAATCCTTATTATAAGCCATCTATTTTATACTATTTTCCTTAGATAAAAACTCTAAGATTTCTTTCTTACTACTACCCTTATAATCATCCCAGTCTACTAATTTAGTAAACATCTTATTTAGTTGTAGTGTTGATAGATTATAATTTCTTATAGTATGAGAGAAACTAATAAAGGTACTATGTGTTGGATTGTCTCTCTGTTCCTTTTTAAATCTTTTTTCTATCATATCAACTGGTATGCTTTTACATTAGTAAATCCTTCTATCTCTACATCTATTATTTTATATAGACTACCTGTACCTTCGTAATAATCTAGTCTTCCAAGTTCATTATCATTGACAGATACAATATAACCTGGTACGGCAGATTCTTTATCTTTTATTATATCTAACCCCTCTTTCCTATAGTTATCTAGAACTACAGGAATTTTCTTTTTATTATTTATTTCTTCTATTTGTAAGATTTCTTGAGTTACTTTATAATTTGCTGTAATTAATTCATTTGATTTCAATAATCTGTTATTTCAAATAAATATAATATATTTTAATAAATTCAA
>ENA-ORDP01001013-ORDP01001013.1-marine-sediment-metagenome-genome-assembly--contig:-NODE-1013-length-16415-cov-6.414425_pt1 | contig 16415 bp, 16 predicted proteins | sample MGYA00248627_ERZ508539 | MGnify/ENA primary metagenome ERZ508539 (study PRJEB26208, sample SAMN05571518) | marine sediment metagenome | biome: deep sea; feature: Hydrothermal vent; material...
AGGTTTTTCTTGGAACCGCGCTCCCTACGCTCCCTCCCTCCGTAGAAGAAAGTTGCTACGTCGCTTGGAGTATGTGCGCTCCGGATTTACCTAGAGCGCCTCCTTACGAAACAGACCGGAATCCAATTACCGGTCGTAAGTACTGCAGTCCGTCACCCCATCGCACGTATGAGTGGTCACGGAATATTGACCGTGTGTCCATCGGGTTCGGCTTTCGCCATCCCCTTAGGCCCGACTAACCCCGGGCTGATTGTCATGGCCCGGGAAACCTTAGTCTTTCGATGTGCAGGGTTCTCACCTGCATTGTGGTTACTTGTGCCGACATTCTCACTTCTGTACGCTCCAAGGCGGGTCACCCCTTCCTCTTCATCGCGGAACAGAACGCTCTCCTACCGCTTGCACACTTCACAAGAAAGACGAATACATTACTCATCTGTAACTATTCGCTTTATTATTTTTATTGTAACCATATTTCAAAAAATATGGTCGGGGTGGGAGGAGTTGAACCTCGCCATCTTTTTACACACCCGTTTCGCTCGTCGCTACTAAGGGTCATAAAAAGATGTACCATACACCCCGGTAAACAATAAAAATTTCTTCCTTGTGAAGTGTGCAAACCCGCAGTTTCGGTATGACGCTTAACCCCGATTATTTACGGCGCAAGGACCCGTCGATGAGTGAGCTGTTACGCTTTCTTTAAATGATGGCTGCTTCTAAGCCAACATCCTCATTGTCTGAGAATCCTCACTTCCTTAAGTTGTACTGAGCGTCAATTTAGGGACCTTAACTTGCGATCCGGGCTCTTCCCCTTTTGAGAGATGGAGCTTCGCCCCCACCTTCTAACTGCCGCGCTGTAACTTCTGGTATTCGGAGGTTGATAGGAATGACGAGATTTCTCCCTGTTCATCCCTTCCAGTGCTCTACCCCCAGAAGGATCACGCGACGCCAACCCAAAAGCTGTTTCGGAGAGAACCAGCTATTACCAGATTCGATTAGCTTTTCACTCCTTGCCACAAGTCATCCCAAGGCGTTGTACGACCTACGGGTTCGGGCCTCCATGTATCTTTCGATACACTTCACCCTGCTCATGGTAAGCTCATCTGGCTTCGGGTCGTATATCTGCTACCTGAGTCGCGCTATTAACACTCGGTTTCCCTACAGCTCCACCCAACCACGGGTTTAGCTATGCAACAAATATACACTCGTCGGCTCATTCTTCAATAGGCACGCCGTCACCCGGGACTCTTGCGAGTCCCTGAGCTCCGACCCTTTGTAGGTACACGGTTTCAGTTCTATTTCACTCCCCTCATCGGGGTTCTTTTCACCTTTCCCTCACGGTACTAGTTCACTATCGGTCTTGTAAAGTATTTAGCCTTACCGGTTAGTTCCGGCAGATTCACTCGGGCTATTCATGTCCCGAGCTACTCAAGAATAGAAGCAAAAGAGTCATACTCATTTAAAATACGGGGCTATTACCCTAACTGGGGCTCTGCTTTCCAACAGATTCTTCTATGTGTATGATTTGTAACTCTTCCGGTACAAGTACCGCACTCCCATCTTACAACCCCCACGCCCTAAGGCGCGGGTTTGGGCTGTTCCCGTTTCGCTCGCCGCTACTAAGGGAATCGCAAGAATAAGTTTTCATCACTCCGACAAGTCGGACTGATGAAAACTTATTCAATATTGCTTTCTTTTCCTCCGGGTACTGAGATGTTTCACTTCCCCGGGTACGCTCCGTACAACGTTACTCGTACGGTTCCTGTTCATGACAGGAGGGTTCCCCCATTTGGAAATCTTCGGATCAAAGGTTATAAGCCACCTCCCCGAAGCGTATCGCCGGCTACTCACGTCCTTCATCGCCTTTACAAGCCTAGGCATCCACCGTGCACCCTTATGATCTCCTGCGAGGAGATCTATATACCACAAAACGATTTTCTCGTTGAATTTGATTGCACGCAAAAACGCGCAATCAATTTGCACTTTTGATTATTACCTATACGTATTCAATTTTCAAAGGTCTCGTGCTCCAACGAAAAAAACCGCCTGCAAGTGGCGGTATGCGTACAAAACGCATTGGTCATTTCTGACTTTTACCCGCCTCTTTGTATGATTGTTTTTTTGTTAACACGTATTGGATACAATACTAGACACAGGTTATAAAGTCAACACCTCACATTCCCCCACCGTACGCCTTGACGCGTGCAGGGGGGGGATGTGATATTTTCCATTCAGATTTATTTCGGCAGGATAAAAGCAAAGCGAACCGATTGCGGTTCGCTTGTGGTACCTCGCCCTCCCACAGAGAGGGCGAGGTACATGGAAAGTGGTTTTACCAGTACTTCTTCCCAAAGGTACTCGGCCCCGCATACAGCACATGCGGGGTGTTGTTATAACATCGTCGCGCCTCTTGTGTGCGCGACGCTACCTCTCGCTCACATTCCCAGGCGCTATACGCTTTACTGTGAATTTTGCTCCTGTTTTTTCCCTTTACTGTTACTTTTACTTCTGTTTTTTTTGCGGTCATTTGTTACAACTCCTCGCTTCAACAATGGCACTGCATCCCATGCGGTGTCTCCAATAACAAAATAACTCACATATCGTTGTGTGTCAACAATTTCAACCATACCCGGTGCGCCTTAAAAGGGCGCACCGGGTATGGTGACTCAGTGCTTTTTCGTGTTCTTCTTTTTTATTTTGATGGCAACAGTCGCGAAAGTTCCGCCAGACGCTTTCAAGAACGCTTTTTGCATGGTGTCCATTTCATCTTTTGGCATATCAAAAAAGCGTTCTTGTGCACGGTCGGATTGCTCTCTTAAAGAGATGTCATACTCGCTTACAGTTGGGTGCACCTCAAGTGCACGTTTGTTGAAACCGGTGATAGTGAGTCCCTCAAGAGAACGTACTCGCGAGAGCGCAACGTATCCTTGCCCATACTCAAATGCGCGCGACAAATCAATGTGTGCGGCATCAAGCGACATGCCTTGGCTCTTGTGCACCGTTATCGCCCACGCAAGTCGCAACGGCATTTGCGTTACGCTTGCGCGCACCACTCCATTTTCTTCAATCACCCAATCCATTGGAGAAACAGTAATAACCCTTCCGTCGCGCGTGCGTACCATGGGCGACTCATGAGTGAATGCTTCAACTGTTCCAAGCGTGCCATTCACAAAACCGGCGGACGTATTATTTTTAGTAAACATGACCACTGCTCCCTCTTTCAAAACAAGCTGTTCCGGAGAAAGACATCCGCGCACAAGATTATTGGTAAGGACATCCGGACCGGTTTTTTCCATGGCAAACGTACGTGGCTTTGATGAGATTTTTTCAAGAGCTCTCGCATTTGCCGTATCCACAGCTCCTGTATGAGGGAACAAAACCGGTACGTCGTCGGGTGGAGCGGAAGTGCGCGTGGTAAGTAGCGCCTCGTGCTCTTTTGTCACTTCTCCGCTACGTATGGCGGATAGCAATTTATAAAAATCACCATTTTCTTCTTGCCTGTATTGCTCGTCCATGTAACACACCAAAAGATTTAAGCGCTTCCATACTGCGCTCTTAAATGCAAACGCATGACTGTCTTCTTCATCACCTATATCGGGCAACAGAGATGGGCTTTGCGTACTGCGATATTGTTGCGTGCGAAATACCGGTGGAAGCTGAAAAAAATCTCCGGCAAGTACAACTTGCAATCCTCCGAACGGACGCTCATCACGGCGCACATATCTGCACACCGCCTCAACCATTTCAAAAGTACCGGTTGAAAGCATGGAAACCTCATCAATAATAAGTACGTGCGCTTTACGTATGCGCCGCACCACGTGCGCTTTTTGTCCGATGCGATCAAGCAGTTCTTCAGACAAGTCTTGTTCAATACCGATACCACTCCAAGAGTGAATGGTGTACCCTGCGATGTGCGTAGCGGCAATACCCGTTGACGCGGTTATCGCCGGCTCAACACCGTGCTCACGCAACCATATTATAAATTGCAAAACAGTATGCGTCTTTCCGCTCCCGGGCTCTCCGGTGAGAAATACATTTGCTCCGGTTTGTAAAATTGATAGTGCGTCGTGATGCGTCATAGTGATAATTTTTTTTGAATGTAAATCTTCATTTTGTTATGGTACCACATGACAAAGGTGAGTGATTTTAGCCCTACACACAACCGCACCAGCCCCCCCGTCAGCGCGCTTGCACGCAAGCGCGCTGACGGGGGGCTCGGGCACTCGCTACCGCTTCGCCACCGCAACCGCCTCATCAAATTTAACAGAAAGTAATTTTGAAGTACCATCACCGCGCATCGTAACCCCATACAAAATACCCGCGCGACTCATGGTTTCGCGATTGTGCGTGATGACAATGAGCTGTGATTTTTTAGATAGATTTTCTATCATGTCGCCATAACGTCTGCTGTTCGCCTCGTCAAGCGCCGCGTCTGTCTCATCCAATATCAAAAATGGAGGGGGGTTCACCTGACTCATCGCAAAGATAAGCGCTATGGACGCGAGTGCTCTCTCTCCTCCTGAAAGTTGCAAAAGTGACTGCACACGTTTTTGCGGGATATGCACCACCACCTCAACGCCCGGCTTTCTGTGCTCCACGGCGACAGCAAGACCATTCTCCTCTTCATCATCGTCCGATATATCATCCTCTTCAAGCACGAGCCGTGCGGAACCACCACCAAACATAAGAGAAAAGAATGTACCAAATGACTCATTCACGCGGGCGAGCCCCTGTGCAAAACTCTTCGCCACTTCATCATCAATCTCATCAATGAGCGTAAGCAACACATCCGCAGAGTGTGAAAGGTCGTCCAGTTCTTTTTCAAGAAACCCTTCTCGTCCCGACACTTCTTTATATTCCGTGCGAATATCTTCACCCGTACCACCAAATTCTTCCAAACGAATTTTAAGTCGCTCTATGGCATGCCGACGATTATCCTGTTTGGAATATTCTTCTTGCGACACTTCCGTGCATGGCTCATACGAAACAGCGGAAGACCCCACCAATGCAAGTAGCTCCGCCTTGTCGCGCTCGCACCTATCACCACGTGCGGAAATTTCGCGCAGTTGCGCCTCTTGTTGCGACACTGCTGTTTGCGCATGTGCTTCTTGCTGTGCAAGAGCGATACTGCGACGTTGCCCCTCCCTTCCCGCCTCTTGTTGCGCCGAGTACATTTCGCGTGCACGCGATACCGCATTGCGCGCTTTTTCAACTTCACCGGCGAGCTCTCCCTCCTTCTGTTCTTGTGCCACCTTTTGATGTTCAAGCGCATGTAATTTTTGTTCATCATTACTTAACAGTACCTCTCTTACAGAGCCAAAGTGTTCAAAAAATGATTTCACTACCGTACGAACAGATATAAGTGTGGCGCGTAGTTTTGCCATATCTCCCTCAAGCGCTTCGGTTGTCTGTGTTTGCACTTCCTCAAACAACGCTGAAACAGTATCGCGCGGAATACGGACAGAGGGGTCATCCTTGAGTGATTTTTCTCTCTCTCGCATTGCCTCAAGCGCACCCTCCGTTTTGCTCACCTCTCTTGCGGATATGCTGTGCGCCCCCATCGCTTTTTCAAGTGCGTCCTCGGCCGTGTGCACAACGTGTGCCCGGCGCTCGCTCTCGTCATCTTTATCAGATGTCGCGGATATTTCAGAAAGCTGTGCCGAAAGTACCGAAAGCGTCTCTTTTGATTGAGCGAGCATAAGGGTTGTGGCTTGCTCCTCTTTTGTAAGATATGCATCTTCAATCGCAAAGTACACCACGCTCAGTGTGCTCAATTCATCGCGCGTGGCATCTGCGCGTTCCAATTTTTCAATTTGTTTTTTAAGAAAATTAACGTGCGGTGAAAGCTCCCTGCGCAACGCCTCAACTTGCCTGATATTTTCGCGCGTTCGTTCCAACTTTCGTTGCGCCTCAAGTTTTTTGAATTCGTATGACGCAAGCCCGAGAGCATCTTCAAGCATCTCCCTTCTTTGCCGTGCATTGGCGAGTAAAATACGATCCGCTTCGCCCTGCGCAATAATGTGATGCCCGCTCTCACCAATGTTGGCATTTGAAAGTAATTCATAAATATCGCGCAGGCGTACTCGCGAATCATTGATTGTGTATTCGCTTGTGCCATCGCGAAGTACCGCACGCTCTATGCGCACCTCATCAAAATCAAGGTTGAACACTCGCGAGATATTATCAAAAATAATAGCTACTGCCGCGCGATTGGTGCGCGGAGCTGTGGGAGAACCGTTAAAAATGAGATCTTCGCTCCGCTTTCCGCGCATATTTTTCATTGATTGCTCGCCAAGCGCAAAACGAAACGCCTCGGCAACATTTGATTTCCCTGATCCGTTTGGACCAACAATGGACGTAACGCTTGACGAGAAATCAAACACCGTCTTTTTTGCAAAAGACTTAAAACCGATAATCTCAACCTTTTTTAGCATATGACGCGTCATGCTATCAGTATAGCAAGCCCTGCAGACACAGTGGAATAATTACCATACAAAAATATCACCATCCGGTTTTTTGGAGCGCATTTTGTGCTGCATTTTGCTGAGCATCTTGTTTTGATCTCCCTTCGCCAGTCGCAATTTGTTCATCACGTAAGAAAACCCCCAGCATAAAACGCTTTTCATGATCCGGGCCTTCTTCGTGCAAAGTTTTATATGTGGGCGTAACACCGCGATGTTCTTGTGCCATTTCCTGAAAATAACTTTTTGCATCTTGCCACAGACGCTCTTTAATGATGCGATCAATTTTGGGATAAATATGCTTGGCAATAAATGCACTCACCGCTTCCAATCCGGTATCAAGATATATAGCTCCAAGAATTGCCTCAAACGCATTTGCTAAAATAACCTGTCGCGAGTGTCCTGTGTCTTTCGCCTCACCTTTGGAAAGAAGAAGCATGTCGTTGACCCCCAGCGCTTCTGATGATTCTGCAAGCGATTGTGTATTAACAAGTGCCGCGCGATATGCCGTGAGCTCACCCTCGGGACTTTGCGGAAACTTATGGAAAAGAAAATTTGTTACAACCAGCTCAAGCACCGCGTCACCAAGAAACTCAAGGCGTTCATTGTGTTTTGTTGATGAGTGATTTTCATTTAAATAGGAGCGGTGCGTGAGTGCCTCAAGGAGAAATTTTTTATCGTGAATCATAATGCCGAGTTTTTGTGCGCATGCGTGAATATCTGTCATGGTAAAATTATTTAGGCGCGATCAACAAGTATTTGTACTCCCGACGTAACAATAGGGAGCATATCATCATAAAAATTAAGATCAAGAATATCACGCATCTTAAACCATCGTGCATCATCAAGCCCCCCGCTTTTTTTAAGTGTTATATCAGTAAAAGATGTCTTAACAAGAAAAAAGGAAACTCGTTTGAGCATTTTCCCTTTTTCCGGGTGTGAAGCGACGTATTCATTTTTCCCAATAAGATTTTCAACTGTTCCAGGAAGCCCCGTTTCCTCGCGCACCACCCGTATTACTCCTTCCGCCACAGGCTCAGATTCCAAGACATGCCCCTTTGAAAGGGTCCAATGCCCGAACACATCGTGCAATAATGCGAGATAGTATTGCCCCTCGTGTTTTGCATACACGAGCGCACCGACCAGATCTTCAATCGGGAGGGGCTCTTTTCTTTGGCGATGTTTACTTGCGTCATTTTTGCCGGGCTCACCTATTTCTTTGTACACCGTACCCAAAACCCCGTTTATAAAACGCCCCGATGATTCTCCACCGAAAGTTTTTGCAAGCTCAATCGCCTCATTGATAGCGACCTTCGCCGGGGTTTGCTTTCTATCGGCAAATAATAATTCGTACAAACCAAGTCGGAGAATGTTTCGGTCAATGGGGGCTATTTTATCAATGGGCCAGTCTGGTGCGGCATGAGAAATGATCAAATCAATATCACTTTGCTTGGTAAGCACACCGGAAAACAATGTGTTCATAAATGGGGTGTCCGTATCGCCCTTCCCGTGTTCACGAATATTTCTCTCAAGAATAACATTCGCCTTATCAGACGGCGTGCCGGTGGTGTCCCACTCAAACAGTGTTTGTAAAACGACGGTACGGGCTAAGTGACGATTTGCCATATAATATAAAGAGCTATTATTCCTTTAGAATAACCATATGCGTCGCTGAATGCAAGTGCACAAAGTGTACATTGTGTGATATGTGCGCAATAACCCTTCTCCCTCGCGGGCTTGTTAAGGCCAGACCTTAACAAGCCCGCGAGGGAGACAAACAAAACGCCCGCATATTACAGTGCGGACGTGTGTGAATCTAGGGGAGCGTAAGCTCCTCTCACCTCGTCCCGCCGTAGCGTGTACGCTGTGGCGGGACGAGATTATTTTTCTTATTTTCAACTCAATTGGATACTTCTGGAAATCACCTGCGTTCCGGGTACCCATTTGTTGAGGCGATACGCATCCTCAACAAAAACAGCAAAAACACCATTGGCAAATTCCGCTCTCATCAAAGTCGTATGATGTATGGAACCTGAGGCAAAAGCAATGATGTTAAACTTTCCATATGGGATACGCGTAGAAATCTTTGCAAGCACCCGCACGTATCCCAAAAAATGTGCTGGACTAATCACTGCTAGTCTTGTGGATACCCTCTTTAATATTTCCCTATTGTCAATGCACGTGATGACCTGGTATGTGCGCAATATGGTCGGTGGGATATAAATTCCATTTCCAAGATTATATAGAAATTCCTCTTGAAAATATCCCATCAATCGTATTGGGATTTCTTTTGTACTTCTGAAAGAATTCCTGTTGAGAAATATTCCGGAAACACAAACCTTACCAATAAACCACAGCGGTGGAATTGGTGTTTTTACACCCCACCGCTCCAAATTATTTCCCGCCAGGTCATTAATCTTTTCCATTGTCAATATCCTTTTTTGATTCTGTAGCCATTAACATAATGGCCCTTCCGTATGTATCTAAATATATTGTGCGCACTAAGTCAAGTAATGCTGGATGGAAAGACCGGCGACTACATTGTAGTCGCCGGTCTTTCCGAAAATTTTCTCGCACAAAATCTACACACTGCGACGAGTACGAGTGATGTCGGTTCCGCCATCATGAGCACTTTGTTTTTTAAGTTTCGGTGACTTCTCTTCTATTTGGGCGGTTTGTTTAGATCCCGGGTGGCTATATTTTTCTGCTTTGGTGCGCTCCTTTTTCACTCGCGGAGCTTTTATAAGTGTACCGCGATATTCACCTGTTGTTTCATCCAAGCGGTGAGGAAGACGCCTCGCGTTACTTTTTGCATCAACAACAGTCTGGATTGAAGAGAGTGCATGATGAGACCGACGATTATGGGTGTGGGATTTCGTATGGCGCATGCGTACTGACATATGGGAATACCCTAACACATACACCATAAAAAGAAAAGCACGCCGATGGCGTGCTACGAAATGTGCGGTGCCGTTATCTTTCGGCATTGAGCACATTATCTAGGGTTACTTGCACCTTCTCTGCGATCTTCTCATTATCATGGCAGTGACAACTTCCCACCACTTCCGAGAGTGTGAAGTTACACCAACAACCATTATACTCATAAGCGTAACACCCATCCTCGCGTGAGAAATGATATGATGGGCACTTGCTTTTTTTAAAATACACTCTGGTCCCATTTTTTGTACAAAAGGAACAGAGGGGAAATTCTTTACGTTTTATTTTTTTTATCTCTGCGATTACCTCCAGGGCGACGGATCTCTCCTTCATCGCCGCGCTCAGAATTCTCGCACACAAACATTCGTAACTCATAGCGGACCCTCCGTCTGCTTATCTGCCCACCCACGTATCCGCATAGTATGGTATGTCTTCCGTAAAAAATGTCAAGAAAATATACTAGCCATCAACACTGGTACTCTTTGGTTGATAAATCCAAGGTGTTCAAGTTAAACTTGAACACCTTGCTACACTTCCACACTTTAGAATATAAAAATAACACTGTCCTTGTAAGACAGTGTTAAATAGAAAGAGCATTTTTTGGTTTAAATTTTTTGGTTTTTTTATGTTTGTGTGAGCACGTCTATTACGACGCGCTCAATTCCTTGAACTTCCTCGTCCAAGACATACTCTTGACAAGAAAGATTGGTGTTAGGACCAAACGCGTCCGAACACTTTAATCTCTTTTGGCAGATGATACAAACCGAACCATCTACCGACCCGCAGGACGTAATAATGTCAGCTGCAGATTTAAAATCATCTAGATATCCAAACTTTTTCGGTACTTTCATTCCCTATTCCTTTTTTCAGATTCTTCCCAAGATAAATACTACCAATAGTTTAGTGTTTGGGCAAATGTTAATGACAAACCCCCCGTTTGCGCCAAGGGCGCAAACGGGGGGTTTCGCAAAATCAACGCTCCTTACACTACTCTTTTATCTGTTCGCGCACACGCTCAATGTATCGTGACGCCGCTTGCTGACCACCCAACCCAAATGCCAAGCCCAGAGCAAGAGAAATGGCGACCACAATACCGGTGAACAATATCTGCACAAAACCCGGAGCAACCTGCAACTGGTGCAATGCCGCAAGAATTGCAAACACCCAAATGGACCATCGCGCTACCGCTCCGAGGAAATTCGCCGCCACGAGATGTGCCGCGCGCGCAGACCCTGCAACCACACGATGCGCCGCTTCCGCAAGCACTGCGGCAACGAGCAAAATAAGTACTGCAACTATAACTTGTGGCAAATAGCTCAGCACCACCTCACGAAGGAATATGTTCACTTGAGTGAGTTGCAGTATGTTCAAGGATGCAATCAAAAACACAATGATAAAAAACCATTTCACCAAAAGACCGATAAACCTCCCCGAGGAAAGCTTAAACCCGGCGCGCTCAAGCACACGTTCAAGCCCCGCTGCGCGCAACGCCTGATCAAAACGAAGAGCATCAATAATCTGTGCGACAACCCTTCCAACTCCAACACCGATAAGCCAACCAACGATAAAAATAATAATGGCAACAATAAGGTTTGGAACATATTGTAACGAACCGGACAACATGTTTTGAAACGATTGATTCAAAACATTAGCCCATGTAGTAAATGTCATATATCAATAAAAGATAATTATGCTAATAAAGCCGGTACTCACAACCAAGCTTTATATAGTGTAACAAAAAATGATAGCTTCTATGTGAGAACATGTGGATAAACACCTGTACTATGACATTCCTATCTTGTCAAGAATAATGCGGTGCGAATAATCAAACACATCACGCAATAATCTGTCGTATACTCCTGAGCGATAACGAAAATCCGTAGTGGCGAATGAGGCATAACGAATTTCTCTGCCAAGGTCTGATTCTATGGTATGGATTACGGTTGAAAGAATGCGTTCATCCAATTTATCACCAACAACCAGTAGATCTATCTTTGGCTCAATCGCCCCGGAAAAAAGTCCGGTGAGCACCACCAATCGCAGTGTTCCGGTGCGACGCAGAAGAGGGAGAATATCTCGTGATTCAACCACAGTGGTATTACGCACGAATGCCGCAAGTGCATCAACATATTGATATTGTTTATTGAGACGATATTTCACCTCACGCCCGCTTCCTTGCCTACGTATAACTCGTGCGTGAATAAGAACGGTGATTTCTTTACGAACATTTGAGGTGGTTGTCTTTGTACGGAAGGCGATGTCTTGTGTCGTATATGCGGTGTTCTCATTGAAAAAAAATAAGCGCAACAATTTCAATCGAGAGGCGGAGCTGAATAATTTTGCAAGAGTATGCATAATTTCCTATTGTACTAGTTTTAGTGACAGAAACCAAGGATTTTACAAAATGGGTGAAATGCGGTACAGTCCACCCCCCGCGCCGGCGAAGCCGGCGCGGGGGGTGGACTGTTTTACACAAACCCAGAACCTATTTGAAAGTAACCTTGGCTCCCGCCGCCTCCATCTTCCCTTTCAATTCTTCCGCGTCTTCCTTCTTCATGTTTTCTTTCAGCACGGAAGGTATACCATCCACAAGATCTTTTGCCTCCTTCAATCCAAGAGCGAGTGCTTCTTTCACCGCCTTGATAACTGAGATTTTATTTGCACCCATATCGGAGAGTTCTACCGTTACAGTGCTTTTCCCTTCCTCTTCCTCGCCACCCGTGGCGACGCCGGGCGTCGCCACGGCAACCGCCGACGCGGACACACCGAATTTCTTTTCCAAAACTTTTACCAATTCAGACAGCTCAAGCACCGACATGTTTTCAACTTCTTCCACGAGCTTCTTGAATTTATCCGGCACCGCCACCTCTTCAGTGGAATCTTCTTGCCCCTCTTTTTTTGGTTCCTCTTTCGGTTCCGCAACTTTTTGCGCCGGTTCCTCCTTTACTTCTTCTTTTGGAGATTGCGCCTCGGCAACATCCTCTTGCTTTTTTATTTCATCAGTCATAATTATATACTGTATAAATTGTTAAATAAAGATTTGCACACTTTTCTCACCATTATGCTTTTACCTCACGGATTTGATCAAGTGCAATCACCAGTCCTTGTATGGGAGAGTTAATCACATTTACAAACATCCCACGCAATACCTGCATTGATGGGATAACCGACAATGCTTGCATATACGTTGCATCAACATATGCACCGCCAAAAACGCCACCTTCAATAAAAAGGGTCTCTTTCTTTTTTGTTCCCTGCTCATGCACTGCGCGCGCCGGCGCAATTTCATCTGTTGCACTCCACACGAGTGCTATTTTCCCGGGGAGCTTTGAGAGCTCGCCCTCATAACCACGCTCACCCAATGCACGAACAATAAGCGTCTTCTTTGCAACATAGTAACCGATACCCTCCTCTCGCAATGCCTTGCGCATGGCTGATGTTTCGGAAACCGACAGACCCTGAAAACGAGCAAACACCACTGTCTTGGCTTCTTCAAGCGCTTTTGAAAGCGTTTGAAGAATTTGCTCTTTTTTTGTTTTATTAATTGCCATAATTATTTTGGTACGAGAACGAAAAAAGTCCCTTGACGGGACTTTTGGCATGGAGACTTCGACCCGGGCGTGGCTATGCCACGCCCGTTCGTCCCTCGGTAGGTCTTATTGGGTGCCTACTGTCTTCGGTCCGTACTGAGATACAATACCACAGCCCCTCCGCGCGCGCAAAGCGCGCGGAGGGACTGTGGTCAGAACCCCTTATTTAAAACGAAAAGTGGAAAGAATTTGCTTGGCGAGATTTGTATGATTTACCGCTACGGCTGTGATTATGTAGGTATTGTTATGAAATAATGCTTCAAAATACGGTCCAATCAACGGACTTGTTGGCGTATACATTTTTATAGCGATTGTTGAATTCGCAGAGGGTGTGGTGGTCGGTGCATTTTTATATTGATTTTGCAAAGTACTAAAAAGCACGCTTGAATAAGGGTATACGGAATTGTACCTCTCGCAGCTGAGAACGCACATCTTGCCCGACAGCACCTGCTGGCGGGAAGTAGTGCGCATCATACACCCTGAATATCTTAGTGTTTTTATTTCCGGGGGAAGCATCCTTCGTCGGCGAAACACTTAAGTCTGCCGGATACTGAAATGAAAAACCATACTTGGTATTTGTATAGGTCTTTAGGGATTGCGTGTTTGGGGTAGCGGCCTGAGTCATGGATGCCACCGGTGTACTTGAGCTAATCTTGTGTGCTGAAGACATTGGGAAAGACCACCACACAGCAACTACTAGCGCAACGATTGTGGTGATGACACCAAGATTTACATATTGCACATATATATTTCGTAAGCGTGCACGGCTGCTGACAGTAGCAACGAAAAGGGTTGCTTGTACCTGTTCATATAGATAAAAAATACTCGTGAGTAAGATTGGTATAAAAACAAACACAATCAACCCAGTTTGTAAAACATCCCCCACTACTGACCCCGCAAAGGAAAACAGAAAGTGGGTAATCCATACGGTACCACCAATAATAAATGAAACCCCTAACCCTCGCCACAATATGGAAACAAATCGACCGCGCACAATCTCGTGACTCGCAAGTAGTGCACCCATTCCGCGTTCACCGCTAATGAGTATCCACGGAACGAATACAAACCGTGTGGCAAATAGTAGCATCAATAATATCGCGACTATGAACATAAACAGCTCTGCCATCCATCCAGAGAAAAATAAAAATACGGCGACGACAGACAATATTCCCCAAGACAATATTCCCAAAATTGCAAGCATGCCTAAAAATACAAAAGCGACAAGAGCAGACACCAATATAAACGGCGCTACAAGCGAGCGAGCGCTCGTAAATGCTGTTTTAAAAGAAACTTTTTGTGCGTGCCCACGAATTGCTTGCATACTCGCAAGCACTGTGAAGAACCACATCCACACACCATCCACAAAAATAACCACACTAACAATCAGAATAAACATGCCGATTCCGACAATTCCCACCGGATCTGTTATTGAAAATGGTGTTGCTTGAACAATTCTACTGAATACGAAGATAAGTAGCGCCGCAGAACCAAGCAGCCCCACCAGAAGCGCTTGTGTCGCGGCGATGCTCACCAGCACGCCAAATCGTTCTTTATAAATTGAAAAGCCAGCGGAGAGAAGTTTGAATACTCCGGGGAGTTTGTTGTCTACCTGCTGCGGCGCGGGCGATGCTGTGGAGACCGCCCCAGCCGACGCGGTAGCGGCGGATGAAGTTGGGTCGGAGACCACCCCGGCGACACTGAGTGTCGCCGGGGTGGTCTCCGATGTGACAGGAGCGGTGCTTTCAAAAGAAGCAAACGCCTCGTCCACCTCGGAGTGTTTGTGTCCCTCGGCAACGAGCGCGCTGGTAATTGCCTCACGAGATACATTCGCTGCGAGCTGTTGGCGTATGTAGGCGATTAGTTGTTCATTCACTATATAGCTATCGTACCACCGTATAGACAGCCACGACTGTGTTTATCCACACACACGCGTGTGCGCGCAAAAAAGATGTTGTTAGCGCACGGCGCCGAGTGCGGCGGAGCTAAAAAGCTACCTCGTAGCTGTACACGCTACACTATTTCGTGGATATATGGCTAGTGGCGGTTTATCGGTGGATGTCTGATCTGGTGGATAATATGTTAGATATGAAACAGGATCATTACCAGACTTGTTATTATCGCTAGCGACCCTCGCGAGAATTTTCTTTTCTGTCTGACACTTTTGTGCTTCCCCGGGTGAGGTAACACAAAGAGTAAAGTTGGTACCATTACTTTTATATACATAGGTAATGTGTGCCGCGGCAATCTGCTGCAAAAAATTATTAGTATACACACTGTAGTACAGCGGCAACGCAGCGACTGCTTGTTTTATAGATGTTGGATATATTCCGTGTTCACCTGCTGTCCAGCCTACTTTTTTAAGAATAAATAATGGGGAAAATCTGTATGGCCCTATACCAGAAGAATTCTTATGCGAAGTATGTCCATATTTGTATCCTACAATTATCTGAATTAACGATGTCCAAGTTGAAGAGGCAAGAGAATTTATACTTTGCCCACCCTGTACCGGCCCAATGAATTCTGCATCTGCTTGAGCCACGAATTTATCACCACGGAATGTTGCGAGAATTTGTTCTGCAAGATAGATATGGTCCATAGCAAGAACAGTAATTATATATTTGCTGTTATAAAGTGTAGTTACAAAATAAGAATTTGTAGAAGCATTCATAGCTATTGTAGGATTTAGAATAGCCATCATTGGCAGCAGCTCTGGATAATTATTTAGCTGCTGCAGAGTATGTAGAGTTGACGCTGAATATGGGTACACAACAAACCGTATCTCTCGTAGCGTAGATCCAAAATGTGGAGAGTAGTGCGTGTCATATACTTTATATATTGCAAGTGGCTTATTTATGGTTGACTCATTCTTTACTAACGCCACACTCATATCTGCCGGGTACTGAAATGAAAAACCATATTTTGCATTTGTATAGGTTTTTAGGGCTTGGATGTTTGGAGTAGCGGCCTGAGTCGTTGACGCCGCCGGTGTACTTGAGCTAATCTTGTGTGCTGAAGACATTGGGAAAAACCACCACACAGCGATTATCAGTGCGGCGACAGTAGCGATACCGATGAGCGTGTAGCCGATGCGCGCGCTTCGCGCGCATCGGGCGGCGAAGGCGCCAGGCGCCACCGCCGCCCGGGTAGAAGCCATCTCACCAGAAGAACTCGCTACCTCATTCGTCTTAAATTGTTCATTCTCCACACAATTATCATACCACGGTGCGTATACGAAAGTCTGCGCGATTACACACACACGCTGAATAAAATATGCCGGCTTGTTGCTAGCGCACGGCGCCGAGTGCGGCGGCGGCTGTGGTGGAAGTGCTTTGATTTCCTGCGGCGGCGACGGAGACAACGCGCAAAAGCGAAAGCGCGATACCAATCATAATAATAAACACACCGAGAAATTTTGCGAAATCAAGCACAT
>ENA-ORDP01001014-ORDP01001014.1-marine-sediment-metagenome-genome-assembly--contig:-NODE-1014-length-16414-cov-4.363409_pt1 | contig 16414 bp, 12 predicted proteins | sample MGYA00248627_ERZ508539 | MGnify/ENA primary metagenome ERZ508539 (study PRJEB26208, sample SAMN05571518) | marine sediment metagenome | biome: deep sea; feature: Hydrothermal vent; material...
CGGTTCCGCCCGTAACAAGAATTTTCATAGTTTAATCATTTAAAATGTGGAGTAATAATACGATGATTCCGGTGTAAAAATAAGCAACTTTAAGTGTTATTTTCTCTTTCCCTGCCGAAATTATAATTTTCTCACCTGGCCATTTTCAAGCAGATACTTTTCATGGCTTTCAGGACATTCAGCCATATTATTTTCGTCAAACTCAAGACGATGGCCATATTCACTCATCCAACCAATTTGCCGCGCCGGATTTCCCACAACAAGCGCATAAGACGGCACCTCTTTGGTTACCACTGCGCCGGCGCCGATAAAAGCAAAGCGGCCAATGTTGTGCCCGCAGACAATGGTGGCATTGGCACCGATGGAAACGCCCTGTCGTACAATGGTTTCGGTATATTGCCCGCGCCTGTTGACGTTACTACGCGGGTTTATCACATTGGTAAAAACCATGGAAGGCCCGAGGAAAACGTCGTCCTCACAAATGACGCCCGTGTAAATGGAAACGTTGTTCTGCACTTTTACATTCCTGCCAAGCACTACTTCCGGCGAAACCACCACATTTTGGCCGATATTACAGTTTTCGCCCAGCTTGCATCCGGTCATAAGATGCGAAAAATGCCATATTTTAGTTCCTTTCCCAATTTCACAACCCTCGTCAATGACAGCCGTTTCATGTGCAAAATATTCTTTATTCATGGTTATTTATTTTTGTTCATAAATTCTAAAACCGTACCGGCAACCACTTTCTGAATTTCCGGCGTCAGCTCCGTATGGATGGGCAACGACATTACTGACCGGCTAAGCGCTTCCGTTACCGGAAAATTGCCTTTGCTGTATCGTTTATCGCAATAAGCTTTTTGCAAATGTAGCGGTACCGGATAGTAAACCGCCGAGGCAATATCATGTTTGGCAAGGTAATCCATCAGCGCTTTACGGTCAACATCACGCAACACAATAGTGTATTGATGAAAGACGTGGGTTGTAAACGGGGCACAAACCGGCGTTTTAATCTTTTCACAGCCGGAGAAGGCCTCGTTGTAAAATGCTGCTGCTTTTTGGCGGGAAGCGGCATATTCATCGAGATAAGCCAGTTTGACATCCAAGATAGCAGCCTGTAATGTATCAAGACGAGAGTTAACGCCAACATAATCATGGTGATACCTGACTTTCATACCGTGATTGGCCAGCATACGCAGCCTTTCGGCAAGGGTATCATCGTTGGTGAAGACAGCGCCACCATCGCCAAAAGCACCAAGATTTTTCGATGGAAAAAAAGAGGTACAGCCAATGGTGCCAATGGTTCCGGCTTTTCGGATTTTGTCGTTTTCAGGGTTTGTAAAATCAGCTCCCAAAGCCTGTGCGGTATCTTCCACGACAAACAGGCCGTTTTCATCAGCAGTCTTAATAATTCGTTGCATATCGGCAGTTTGCCCAAACAAATGCACCGGGATAATAGCTTTTGTACGCGGGGTTATGGCTTTTTTTACCGCTTCAGGATCAATATTGTAAGTATCAGGGAGGACATCCACCAACACGGGGGTCAGTTTCAGCAGAGCAATGACTTCGGCAGTAGCAATAAAGGTAAAAGAGGTGGTAATCACTTCGTCACCGGGTTGCAGATTGAGTGCCATGAGAGCCAACTGCAAGGCATCTGTTCCGTTGCCGCATGTAACCACGTGTTTCACCTGCAAATACTCTGCAAGATGTTTCTGAAAACGTTTCACGGCAGGACCGTTGATAAAAACCGTGCTTTCCATCACGTCCCCGATAGCTTCGTCTATTTGGGGTTTAATTTTTTGATACTGACCGTAGAGGTCAACCATGGGGTATTTCATATTATTATGCTCAAAACCTGTTTTTATTAACGTATATTTCCTGAAAGAATAGATTATTTGTCAGCCACAAAAATAGGGAAAAGATGGGAATGTCACTAAGAGAAGTCAGAAGACCGAAGACGGAAGTTTTTCATTCATACAATAGCTAATCTAACATTTAAATCGGTCAGTACATGTTGAGATACTGTATTCAGGATGCAATTTTCTTCCGGCTTCGGTCTTCTGTCTTCCGGCAATTTAAGAATTACACAATACATCAGGTCGCGCCGCACGTGCGCCGGGTTAATCTTCAACAAGTGCACCAGCTGATGAGAATGAATATGTGTGTGATTTCCCATTTTCAAATCATGAAGCGTACGGCGGTAGTTACTCAGCCGCTCAACGGTGCTGGCAAATTATTTATCATCGGAGTATGTATTCGCTTTTCGGTTTAACATAGGGATGAAATTTATAAACAATCCCCACATTAATTTTGAGGATTCTGTCCCATTTCAAATCAACATTCGGGCTGGAAACAATCGGCGTCATACCAAAGTTAAACCCGGGTTTGAAGGTTAAAGCCATTTTATCGGAAACCTGATAAACCATCCCGAAAGCAAAATGGAAACCGAAATCCGTAGCATTAAAAAAATCTTTGGCCGAGCTATCATAGTTCGTCATGTTAAAACCTGCCGTAAGTGTCGTGTCAGCATAATGCGGCAAGTCTGTAGAGTCAACATAAATTCCCTGATACCCCTTTTTGAGAGATTTCAGTGCAATGGAAAAATAAATTCCACCCTCTATAAGAAGACGAAATTTACCTCCTGAGCTTAAGTAGGTGAAGTTCAGAGGAAAAGTAAGATAATTGATTTTATAAGTCATGTCGTAAGCATAATAGCTGTTGTAGCCGATATAACCCGTGTCCGAAAACATCAGAAACGGAGTCCTCGCAGAGGTTTCAAATCCCCGCGGATCATAATAAGCGCCAAAGCTTGAGCTTAAAGTACCGGAAATATCATACTGTACAAAAACTCCCGCATCAACGGAAGTTCTTCCACGGGGATTCAATAAACCACCATTCCGAATGCTATTAAGCTGTGGTCCCACTTCCAGTCCGAAACTCAGTCTGTTTTTAAATGTGCTTTGCGCCAAAAGCGGCCCGACAGCCAACGAAAACAATAAAATACAGAGTAAGAACTTTTTCATGTAAAATCATCTTTAATTGGACAAAACTTAAAAACAGGGCTGAAACCGGTTACCCAATACAGGCAGAGTATTCATTTAACCGAACAAAAATAGCATTTATCCCGAAAGGATGAAATTCCCAAATAGATAATTTTTGAAGAAAAAGAAATATGGAGCTACAAATTGCTTTCAACCAATATTTTTCGTGTATTGTACCTTAAATTAATGCAAAACTTAAACGCATGGCGAAACACATCTCATTATCTGTAAAGTGTCCTTTTTGCGGTAAGCACTGATTAGACGCCCTTAGAATTGAAGTTACCAAATAACAGAAACCGTTTGGCAACAAATCTAATTTTAATTCATTCTGAAAATAGGGCAACAACAATTCGGCTAAACCGTTTTACTATCTTTACAAAACAAAAAAGGTACTCATGGCACAGCGTTTTCTCTTGTTTGTAATCTCACTTATTTTTTCTGTTTCCCTCAGCGCACAGCAATGGCAGCCGAATGCAGGCCTTATCCTGCCCTATCCGGCAAAAATCACAGTGAGTTCAGGGCAAAACAAACAATATATCACTGACAACAATCCGCATACCTTCTGGCAATCGGATAACCCGCTGCCCAACAGATATATCTCCCGAAAGGATTTGAATTATTTTCTACATAAACATCATTTTTCAACATCGCCGGAGCTTTCTTCCGCAACGCCTGCATTTGATGGCAATACTGACACCCATCAGGAAATCCAAAGCGGCAGACTTTCCATCGACATGCTTCCGGCCATCCCTCTCCTGCTTCTAAGCCTGAAAGCCGACGTCAAAGACACATTATTTCTTCTTCTCGAAACGATAAGTCACAGAACAATCCGTTTCAAATATTCCCCGGCCAATAATTTTCAGATAGTTAATTTCAGTCTGAAAACGAAAGAAAAGATTATCAGCCTCCGTCTGGAAAGCCGGAAACCATTTCAGCTGTATGAACTGGCTTCCCTGCATAAAAAACCCACAGAATATGTTCTTTTCGACTACGGACAAACAAGAAACATCGGATGGATAAGCAGCCGCCAGCTTAACAGCTCCTCCGTCACGCAGATTGAAGTGCTGGCAAGCAACGACAAGCTACACTGGCAAAAAGTCATTAGCCTCAATCCAAAAGCCATACCTTTTTTGTATAGTCCGCTGGCACGACCTGTTGCGGTCAGATACCTAAAAATTGTGTTTTCTCTGCCTATGCGCAACTATCAAAAAGCTGCCTTGTGGGAATTTGCCGTTTATGATGAAAATGGCCCCTGGGGTGCAAGGCCCAAAGCCAGGCCTTCTCATAATTCCTTTACTGAAGCATTCGGACTAAACACTTTCTGGGGCTGGGGCTACAGCGTCTATTCCGACCTGCTGAAACCGGGAACCGGACCGGAGAAATTCAAGGCAGTAACCAAAAATTTAAGGAGTTACGAGCCTCTCGACTGGGATATGATTCGTCCACAGCAGATTCCTGATTTTACAAAGATGGCAGATGGTGGGGGAACACCGGCAAAAAAGTGGCTCAACTGGGACAGGGAGTATAAAACATGGCTTAAAGACGGCTTTAACATCGACATCAGCCTTGCCTTTACACAAAAAAGTTTCCCCGATTCGTTGTGGAAAAACACATACGAGGAAGCTTTTGCCTTTGGAAAAGCTTACGCCAGCCATTTCGTTATAGAAAAACATCTCGTAAACATGATAGAGATAGGTAACGAACCCTGGAACTACAACGCCCTCACCTACAGGAAAATTCTTTCCGGGATGAATGCCGGCATCAAGTCCGTTTCAAAAGTTCCCGTGCTTCCATGTGCCGTTCAGGCTTATGACCCTGAGAAAGACGACAACGATTACATTGCAAAATATGTGGATGCTTCCGCGAAGGATGTGGATGGCCTGAACACCCACATCTATTCCTACGTTTTTCAGGAAAACGGAAAACGTACGGCGGTCAACCCCGAAGATCCTCGTTCCGCGGTATGGTCTATGGCCAACATGTTGCGTTTCAGGAATAAAAACCTGCCGGGAAAACCGGTTTATGTTACTGAATTTGGTTTCGACAGCAAAGGCGGAGGCGAAAACTGCATCCACAGCGAGTGTGTTTCTGAAAAAGAGCAAGCCATTTACGGTGTTCGCATGGCCATGATACTCTGGCGTCTCGGCGCCCGGCAGTTTTACTGGTACTATTTTGCTAATGTGGCATACAAATCATTTCTTCACAACCGCTCCGGCCTTACCGGTTCGTACAATACCGGCTTTCGCGAAAAGCTCTCCTTCAAAGCTTTTGCCCTACTGAAACAACAAATCGGACCTTATCATTTTGTCAAAATCATTCGCGAAGACAACAATGTATATGCTTATCTGTTAAAAGATTACAAAACTAATAATAATATTATCATTGCATGGAGGCCTACCGCTTCCCACCATTTTGAGCAGCAGCCGGAACATTTTTCCGTTCCCGGAAAGGTTTCAAAGATTATCTCAATCTTTAATACTGAAAAGACCAAATACCATGACACAAACCGGGTTTTGAAATTAGGACTTTCAGGCGTGCCTGTACTGATTTATTTGGAAAAATAATGTCCATGTTGCAATCGCAATCATGGCGCAAGCGTCCCCGCTTGTGTCACACCCTTTTAACTTTATGATTATAGCTAAATATTATTTCCATCAACAAGTTCCAACATTTCCTTATTTTTGTTGCTAAATTAAAACAATCAAAATCATGAAAAAATATGGCATCTTTCTACTCGTTATCCTGTTAGGTTTTTCTGCCTGCACACAGAAAAATCAAATAAAACAGCAAAAGGCCAACCTTATTGAAAAACCCAACCTCAAACTTTCCAGCGATATTATGACGCCGGAAGTCCTCTGGTCATTTGGCCGGCTCAGCGACCCGCAGCTCTCTCCAGATGGCAAAATGCTGGTTTACGGCGTAACCTATTACAGCAAAAAGCAAAACAAAGGAAACCGGGAACTCTATCGTATCGGTGTGGATGGAAAAAACCTGAAGCAGCTAACCCATACTGCCGGCAGTGAATCTAATGCTGTCTGGCGTCCCGACGGGAAAAAGATAGGTTTTCTTTCGCCTCGTAGCGGTTCCAGGCAGTTATGGGAAATGAATCCCGATGGTTCTGACCCGATACAAATCAGCCACTTCAAGGGAGGTATTACCGGTTTCAAATATTCCCCTGATGGGAAAAAAGTTCTTTTTACCGCAGAAGTAAAAATTGACAAAACACCCCGCGACATCTATCCCGACCTGCCCAAAACTACAGGGCGCATATACACCGACCTGATGTACCGGCACTGGGACGTATGGGTGGACAGCTACAGCCATATTTTTGTTGCCGATTATAACGGCAGCTCGCTAAAGAATATCACGGACATTATGAAAGGTGAACCTTACGAAAGCCCCATGAAACCCTTTGGCAGTATGGGACAAATCAACTGGACACCCGACTCCAAAACCATTGCTTACACCTGTCGTAAAAAGAAAGGGCTGGCATATACGCTCTCCACCAATTCGGATATCTATTTTTACCGTTTGGCTGACAAAACCACCCAAAATATGACCAAAGGTATGATGGGCTACGATGTGGCTCCCGTCTTCTCACCCAATGGTAAATATATGGCTTGGGAAAGCATGAGACGTGATGGATACGAGTCGGACAAAAACCGCCTTTTCATTATGAATCTTGAAACCGGTGAAAAAGCAGATTATACGAAAGACTTCGACCAAAATGTTCATGGTCTGGAATGGAGTGCCAATGGAAAGCAGGTCTATTTTATCAGCGACTGGCATGCTTCGGACGACATCTACCGGCTGGATGTCAAAAAAGACAAAATAACGAAAGTCACCGAAGGTATACACGATTATACCGGTGTCATCCCGGCAGGAAAAACACTGTATGCCACCCGGATGAGCATGTCGATGCCCATTGAGATTTATGCTGTCAACGCCAAAAACGGTGATGCCCGGCAGGTAACTTCCACAAACAAAGGTCTGTTAAATCAACTCACTATGGGAAAAGTGGAAAAACGCTGGGTAAAGACTACCGATGGCAAACAGGAGCTCACCTGGGTGATCTATCCGCCTCATTTTAATCCTGATAAAAAATATCCCGCTTTACTTTACTGCCAGGGCGGTCCGCAAAGTACCGTGAGCCAGTTTTGGTCGTATCGCTGGAACTTCCAGATGATGGCTGCCAACGGTTACATCATCGTGGCTCCTAACCGGCGCGGGCTTCCCGGCTTCGGTACCAAATGGGAGGAAGAAATCAGCGGCGACTACGGCGGACAGGCTATGAAAGACTATTTCAGTGCCATCGACTCGTTAAAAAAAGAACCTTTTATAGATGAAAACAGGTTAGGAGCCGTAGGGGCTTCTTTTGGTGGTTATTCCATATACTGGATAGCCGGTCACAACCTGAACCACCGTTTCAAAGTATTCATTGCTCACGATGGCATATTCGATATGAAATCGATGTACCTCGAAACCGATGAGATGTGGTTTGTAAATTGGGATTTAGGCGGCCCGTTCTGGGACAAAGCCAACAAAGAGGCTCAGCACTCTTATGCCACTGCCTCACCAAGTAATTTTGTACAAAACTGGAACACTCCCATTTTGGTGATTCACTCACAGTTGGATTACCGTATTCCGGTAACACAAGGCATGCAGGCTTTCGATGCAGCTATTTTGCTTCATGTTCCGGCAGAATTTCTCTATTTTCCCGATGAAAGTCATTGGGTCTCAAAACCGCAAAATAGTATTTTATGGCAACGTACCTTCTCCGGCTGGCTGAATAAATGGTTGAAATAAATGGTTGAAATAAATTAGTTTTAGGTAAATATAAAGCCATGATTTAATACCATAAATTCCGGTATTAAATCATGGCTTTATCATCAGAAAAAAGAATGAAATTTCGCCTTCTGCTTTGGTTGTCTTTATTTTTGCCAACAAAATTAGCAGCCAGCGGCTTTATATTTTTTTTATCTTTGAGAACTCTTTTAAATAAAAAATGACAACATGAAAATTACAATGGTTGGCACGGGTTATGTAGGTTTAGTGACCGGATCCTGTTTTGCCGAGATAGGAATAGATGTTACCTGTATTGATATTGATCAACGAAAAATTGAAAACCTGAAACAGGGAATCCTCCCCATTTACGAGCCCGGTTTGGAAGAACTGGTTAAAAGAAACCATGAAAAAGAACGTCTGAACTTCAGCACCGTACTTTCGGAGAATCTGGATGGCGTGGATGTAGTTTTTGGAGCCGTGGGCACACCACCTGATGAAGATGGAAGTGCCGATTTGAAATATGTTCTGGGCGTAGCCCGCGAAGTGGGTCAAAACATGAAAGACTACCTGCTGATGGTTACCAAGAGTACTGTTCCGGTGGGAACCGCTGAGAAAGTGAGAGCCGCCATTCAGGAGGAGTTGGACAAAAGAGGTGTGAACATCCCCTTTGATGTGGCCTCAAACCCTGAGTTTCTGAAAGAGGGCGCCGCTGTGGATGATTTCCTTAAACCAGACCGCATTGTGGTGGGTATTGATTCGGACAGAGCCAAAAAAATTATGGAGCGGCTTTACAAACCTTTCACCATGAACGGTCACCCGGTTATTTTTATGGATATCATCTCCGCCGAAATGACAAAATATGCCGCTAACGCCATGCTGGCTACCAAAATCAGTTTTATGAATGACGTCGCTAACCTGTGTGAGATTGTGGGTGCCGACGTAAATTCCGTCAGGAAAGGCATTGGCTCCGATCGCAGGATAGGACCCTATTTTATCTATCCCGGAACCGGTTATGGCGGATCCTGCTTCCCAAAAGATGTGAAAGCGCTTATTATGACCGCCGACAAAAACGGTTACGACATGGAAGTGCTGAAAGCAGTAGAAAACGTCAACGAGAGACAGAAATCAGTTCTTTTCGGAAAAGCCATGAACTATTTTGGCGATTTGACAGGGAAGACATTTGCTATGTGGGGACTGGCTTTTAAACCACAGACCAATGACATGCGCGAAGCACCATCGCTGGTTATCATCAAAAAGCTGCTGGATGCCGGCGCCAAAGTAAAAGCCTACGATCCGGTTGCCCTGAAAGAAACCGAACGTATCTTAGGGAACACCATACAATTGGTTGATGACCAATATGAAACACTTATAGATGCCGATGGCTTGTTTGTGGTTACTGAATGGCCTGAATTCAAATTTCCCAATATGAAAATAATAGATAAGTTACTAAAAGGGAAAGTTATTTTTGACGGACGTAATATTTACAATCCTGAAGATATGGCAGAGGCAGGCTTCGACTACTTCGGCATCGGACGAAGTAATGTAAAAAAATAAATTTTTGAACTTCTGACTCCCGGACAATTTATGTTTGGGAGTTTTTTTAATATTTTTGTTTATGAAACGAATTCTTGTTACAGGAGGTGCTGGTTTTATCGGCTCGCACCTTTGCAAACGCCTTCTACACGAAGGAAATGAAGTTATCTCTCTCGATAATTATTTTACCGGACAAAAAAGAAATATTGTATCCCTCCTCGACAACCCATATTTTGAGATGGTTCGCCACGATGTGACCAGCCCCTATTTTGTGGAAGTCGATCAGATTTATAATCTGGCTTGTCCCGCCTCGCCTATCCATTACCAGTACAATCCCATAAAAACGGTAAAAACATCGGTCATGGGTGCCATCAACATGCTGGGACTGGCCAAAAGAGTTCGTGCAAAAATTCTGCAAGCCTCTACCAGCGAGGTTTATGGCGATCCGCAAATACATCCGCAAACGGAGGATTATTGGGGTCATGTGAACCCCATCGGGCCGCGGTCGTGCTATGATGAAGGCAAAAGAGTCTCAGAAACCCTCTTTATGAATTATCATCATCAGAACCATGTAAAAATTAAGATTATCCGTATTTTCAACACCTATGGCCCCAACATGCATCCGCACGATGGCAGGGTGGTCTCCAATTTTATCATGCAGGCACTCCATGGCGAGGATATAACCATATACGGCGACGGACAGCAAACCCGCAGCTTTCAGTATGTGGATGACATGGTGGAAGGCATGCTGAAAATGATGGCCACCGATGATGACTTCATCGGCCCCGTCAACATCGGAAATCCGGGAGAATTTACAATTCTTGAACTGGCTGAGAAAGTGATAGATATGATTGGTAGTAAATCTAAAATTGTTTACCATCCACTTCCTGCCGACGACCCCATGCAACGCAAACCGGACATCAGTCTCGCCAAAGAAAAGCTGAACTGGGAGCCGAAAGTTGATCTCGAAGAAGGACTAAAGAAAACCATTGCCTATTTTGAAAACCTGATGAGGGAAGATAAAGACATTTAGTCATGAAGGAAATTCTCGTTACCGGAAGCAACGGGCAGCTGGGCTCAGAAATCAGACAGTTAGAGAAACAATATCCCGGTTTTGCTTTTACCTATACCGACGTGGGCGAACTGGATCTTACTGATGAGAAAGCGGTGGATGATTTTCTAAAAAGCACGTCATTCGACTTCTGCATCAACTGTGCAGCATACACGGCTGTGGACAAAGCCGAAGACGACCGAGAGCTGGCCAGGCTTATCAATGCAACAGCAGTGGAATATCTAACCAAAGCCTGTGCTCATCAGAACACCTATCTTGTACATATCTCCACCGACTATGTCTTTGACGGCACAAACTACCGTCCTTATGTGGAAACAGACCCTCCTTCGCCCAACTCCTTCTACGGCCTGACCAAACACGAAGGCGAAGAAGCAATGGGAAAGTTTGCCGGCAGCGGCCTGATTATCCGGACAGCATGGCTCTACTCCTCTTTTGGAAACAACTTTGTTAAAACCATGCTACGTCTCGGGAAAGAACGCGAAGTGCTCGGTGTAGTGGCCGACCAAATTGGTTCACCAACCTATGCCGGCGACCTGGCACGGGCTATTCTCGACATCCTTTCCGGCGAAAAGTTGAAAGAAGGCGTGGAGATTTACCATTACAGCAACGAAGGCGTTATCAGCTGGTACGATTTTGCCAAGGCCATTATGCGCGAGTCGGGGACAGACTGTAAAATCAATGCCATAGAATCAAAAGATTTTCCGGCCAAAGCCAACCGGCCGTTTTACAGCGTTCTGAATAAAGCAAAAATAAAAAAGGATTTCGGGCTAAAAGTTCCTTACTGGCTCGACAGCCTGAAACATGTATTGGTACAATTAAAAAACAAATAACATGGAAACTAATATAGATCAAAATGTATTGGATAAAGCCAACAGCTGGCTTGACGGCCCTTACGACGAAGATACCAAACGAGCCGTCCGTGATATGATAGAAAACCATCCGCAGGAGCTTACCGAGGCTTTTTACCGCGATTTGGAATTCGGCACCGGCGGACTGCGCGGCATCATGGGAGCCGGCTCCAACCGTATGAACAAATACACCGTAGGGCTGGCCACCCAAGGTTTCAGCAACTATCTGAAAGCTAATTTCCCAGACAAAAAGCAAATCAGCGTTGTCATTGCCCATGACTCCAGAAACAACAGCCATTATTTTACCGAAGTGGCAGCTAACATATTCTCAGCCAATGGGTTTAAGGTCTATCTTTTTGATGACCTGCGCCCCACACCGGAACTCTCATTTGCCATCCGTCACCTGAAATGCCAGGGAGGTATTATGATTACTGCTTCACACAACCCCAAAGAATACAACGGATACAAAGCCTACTGGGAGGATGGCGGCCAGCTGATTAGCCCCCACGATAAAAATGTGATAGCCGAAGTAGAAAAAATCGGGAGCATTGATGAAATCAATTTTACCGGAAACCCTGCTTTGATTGAAACTATTGGTGAAGAGGTGGACAAAGTATATCTAAAAAAGGTGAAAGCACTCTCGCTTTCGCCGGAAGTCATCGAACGTCAAAAGAATTTCAACATCGTTTACACGCCTTTACATGGTACAGGATTCAGGCTGGTTCCTGACTCATTGAGAAAGTTTGGCTTTACAAACGTACATATTGTTGAGGAACAAGCTGTTCCGGATGGCAATTTCCCCACGGTAGTTTCTCCTAACCCTGAAGAACCAGCGGCACTGGAGCTGGCTATCCGGAAAGCAAAAGATATTGGTGCCGACCTCGTTATGGCCACAGACCCCGATGGCGACCGTGTAGGTATTGCCGTTAGAAACGGAAATGATTTTGTTTTGCTAAACGGAAACCAGGCCGCTTCGCTTCTTATCAACTATCTGTTGACAAAATGGTCGGAAAACGGTAAACTCACAGGTAATGAATTCATCGTCAAAACTGTTGTTACCTCAGAGCTTCTGTTTGATTTGGCTGAAAAATACAATGTGCAGCATTTCGACGTACTCACCGGGTTCAAATACATTGCCGATATCATCAAACGCTTTGAAGGAGAAAAAACCTTTATCGGCGGTGGTGAAGAGAGTTACGGATATCTTGTCGGTGATTTTGTCCGCGACAAAGATGCTGTCATCTCATGCTCCATGATTGCCGAAATGGCTGCCTGGGCTGCTGACAAAGGAACAAGCCTATACGAAATGCTGAAAGGGCTGTATGTGGAATTCGGTTTTTACAAAGAAAAGCTGGTATCCATCGTCAGGAAAGGCAAAGCCGGTGCCGAAGACATCAAAAAAATCATGGATGATTTCCGTGTCCGCCCGCCGAGGACAATGGGGGGTTCTAAAGTTGTACGTATCAAAGATTATGAGAACAGCATAAGCCACAATTTGGTTACGGATACCAAAGAACCTATCAACCTGCCCACTTCCAATGTGTTGCAGTTTTTTACCGAAAACGGCTCAAAAGTAAGCGTCCGGCCTTCGGGAACCGAGCCGAAAATCAAATTCTATTTTGGTATCAAAGGTGAACTGAAGAAGAAGGAAGACTTTAATAAGGTAAACGAAACGCTGGAAGCGCAGATTGAGGAAATTGTCTGCGAGATGAAACTGAAATAAACCTTCATTTTGGTCATTCGATAATTCGTTATTCGATAATTCGTTTATTCGTTGTTTGTTTATGCATCATTCCGAGTTGGGCTGACTGAAACAAATTCTAAGGATGATTTCATGAAGAAAAAGGACGTATTTTTGCGAAAAATTTGAAGTATTTAAAGTATGAGCAACGACATTCCCGATATTACACTGAAAAAGCCTGTTTTGGAAATGTTGACGGTAGCCAACGAGTATTGTTATTATTTCGAACATTTGGGGAAGAAGACACATACCGAAATTTTGGAATTTGTTTCCCGCATCGGGCCTCTACTCTATCTGAAAGGAAGTCTGATTCCCAACGTGGAGGTTGAAAATCCTGAAGCTGACGAACGGTTTTTTACCCCCGAAGAGTGGGAAACACTATTTTATGCACTGCGCAAAGTTTTTGGAAAGTATGATGAATTCCGGATTATAGACCCACAATATATAAATGAAAATGAGCCGTTGAAAGCCAGCCTCTCGGAAAATCTGACCGACATCTATCAAGACATGAAAGACTTCATTTTACTCTATCAACGAAATACTTATGCAGCGAGGCAAAATGCCGTAAAAGAAATCAGGAACCTTTATGCCAACCATTGGGGATACCGGATTACTAATACCATGCCGAAAGTGCATCACCTGCTTTATGGGGAAGATGCCAACTCATTGCCTTTCATGCAGTCGCTGGACCTGTTTTAAAGTGCTCTGGTCGTGAATACCCTGAACAAGGTATTTTTTTATTCTGAGAAAGAGGCTTAATTTGCAAAAAAAAATCTGAAGAATATATGACCCTGGCAGAGCTGAAGACGGGAGAGAAAGGAATTATCACAAAAGTACGTGGCCGGGGTGCCTTTCGAAAACGTATCATCGAGATGGGTTTTGTGGTGGGCAAACAGGTAATTGTGGTGAAAAATGCCCCGCTGAAGGACCCGGTGGAATACAACATTATGGGTTACGAAGTTTCGTTGCGCCGCAGCGAAGCTAACCTTATAGAAGTAACCAAAGACCTTACTTTCGAGGGTAAAGCCAATAAGTTTAGAGGTACTTTTGAGCTGGAAGAGACACTGAATCTGACACCCGGCACGGCACGCAGCAAAGTAATCAATGTGGCACTGGTGGGCAATCCCAATTGCGGCAAAACCACCATTTTCAATTTTGCTTCGCATTCCAAAGAAAAAGTCGGAAACTACGGCGGTGTTACCATCGATGCCAAACAAGCGAATTTTGTCCAGGGAGGTTACACTTTTAAGCTTGTTGACCTTCCCGGAACATACTCCATTACAAGCTATACACCCGAAGAGCTGTATGTTCGCGATCACATTTTCAACGAACTTCCCGACATTATCCTGAACGTCATAGACACTTCTAACCTGGAGCGTAACCTTTACCTCACCACCCAGCTCATCGACATGGACATGAAGGTGGTAATGGCTCTGAACATGTGGGATGAGTTTCTGGAAAAAGGTGACCGGTTCGATTATGAGGCTCTGTCAAAAATGGTTGGGATTCCGATGGTACACACGATAGGTTCAAAAGGAAAAGGAATCGGTAAACTTTTCAACAAACTCATCGAGGTTTATGAAGACAAAGAACCGACCATAAGGCACATTCACATCAATTACGGGCATCTTATCGAAAATGCCATCAAAGAGCTTCAGGTATTCATCAACAAGCCCGGGAATGAGGTGCTAACGACCAAGATTTCACCCCGTTACATGTCGCTGAAACTTTTGGAACGGGATGCACAGGAAATCAAAAGAGTAAAAAAATATTTTGTCAATGCTGACAAAATTCTCATCCTTGCTGAGGAATTGGCAAAAAATATTGAAAAACAGCGAAATGAAACCATAGAAACTATCATTACCGATGCCAAATACGGTTTCATTGAAGGGGCTTTGCGCGAGACATTAAAACCGGCAGAAGAGAAAAATAAAATTACCATGAGCCGTATTATCGACACGGTGGTTACCGGAAAACTACTGAGTTATCCCATTTTTCTGTTTGCCATGTGGTTGACCTTTCAGGCTACCTTTTTTATTGGCGACTACCCCATGCGTTGGATTCAGGCTGGCGTTAATCTGCTGGGAGAACTTTTCACCCGGGTACTACCTCCCAATGCTTTTCGCGACCTGATTGTGGACGGTATCATTGGCGGCGTGGGCGGGGTCATCATCTTTTTGCCCAACATTCTCATACTGTTTTTCTTTATCACACTCATGGAAGCTTCCGGATACATGGCGCGGGTAGCTTTCATTGTGGATAAACTTATGCATAAAGTCGGCCTTCACGGAAAATCGTTTGTACCGATGCTCATGGGCTTCGGATGCAATGTGCCGGCTATCATGGCCACACGAACCATTGAAAATAAAAATGACCGGCTGGTGACCATGCTCATCATTCCGTTTATGTCGTGCAGTGCCCGCTACCCTGTTTACATACTGGTTATCGGTGCTTTCTTTGCTTCTTATCAGGGAACTCTTCTGTTTGGAATTTACCTTTTCGGGATTTTCCTCGCCGGTGTTATGGCCTGGGTTTTCAAGAAAACCATTTTCAAAGCCAGCACTATCCCTTTTGTCATGGAGCTTCCTCCCTACCGGATGCCGCGACTGACATCGGTCTTAAAACAAACCTGGTTTAAAGGCGAAATGTACCTGAAAAAAATGGGAACGGTTATCCTGCTGGCATCCATCATCATCTGGGCTATGGGTTATTTCCCGCTGGGAAAAAGATTTGAAGTTGCCTATCGGCAGAAAGTGAAACAGGTCAACAACAGCGTTAGCATCAAACTGAAACAGGGAAACTTAATGCCTGAGCAGATCAAAGAGTTAGAAGCTTCAAAGAAGGAAAAGATTGACCTGCTGAAAAATGAAATGGCCATGAAGAAGCAGGAAAACTCTGTCATTGGTCGTATCGGACATTTTATTGAACCGGCTATCCAACCGTTGGGCTTCGATTGGAAAATGGGAGTCAGCCTCATTGCCGGAGGCGCAGCCAAAGAGGTGGTTGTGTCAACTATGGGAGTCCTCTATCCGGCTTCCTTCGAAAGAACCGGGAAAGAAGGACTTACACAACGCTTGCGCGAACAGGTTTATTCCAGCGGGCCGCACAAAGGCGAGGAAGTTTTTACTCCGTTGGCAGCCCTTGCTTTTCTGCTGTTTATCCTTATCTATTTCCCCTGCATTGCAGTGGTAGCTGCCATCAAAAACGAAACCGGACAGTGGAAGTGGTCGCTGTTCCTTGCTGCCTACACTACCACACTGGCCTGGATTGTAGCCTTTCTTGTTTTTCAGGGTGGGAGTTTGCTGGGGCTTTAGGATGTTTGGATGTGAAATGTGAGGATGTGGGATGTAAGATTTGGAACGAATAGAAGTTTCTGAATAATAAACACAATTTTTTT
>ENA-ORDP01001015-ORDP01001015.1-marine-sediment-metagenome-genome-assembly--contig:-NODE-1015-length-16379-cov-3.984195_pt1 | contig 16379 bp, 13 predicted proteins | sample MGYA00248627_ERZ508539 | MGnify/ENA primary metagenome ERZ508539 (study PRJEB26208, sample SAMN05571518) | marine sediment metagenome | biome: deep sea; feature: Hydrothermal vent; material...
TTTATATTATTGACTTGCCTTATATCGCTAGGCGCTGGTTTATGGGTTGCCGCGCTAAACGTGAAATACAGAGATTTCCGCTATATCATCCCGTTTATTACCCAAATTGGTTTATATGTTTCACCAGTAGGATATAGTAGCTCGATTGTGCCAGATGACCTTCGCGTTCTTTTTTCACTAAACCCCATGGTAGGAGTCATTGATGGATTCAGATGGACCTTATTAGGTAGCGAAGCATCATATAGCACGCTCAGTATTGTATTTTCGATACTTGGCGCAATCTTGTTGTGCGTATTTGGGATTTCCTATTTTCGCAAAACTGAAAAAACATTTGCAGATATTATCTAAAGGCTCAAATGAACACTTGTATTTCAACACATAATTTAGGAAAAAAATACCGTATTACCCACCGAAAGGAAACCCAGTACAACACGCTTAGAGATGAGGTAGTTAGTATAACCAGTAATTTTGTAAAACGTTTTGTTCGAAGAGAGAAGTTATCCAATAGTAGTTATGAAGATTTTTGGGCATTGAAAGATATTGATCTTGAGATTAAACAGGGAGAGAGGATAGGCATCATTGGTCAAAACGGTGCAGGAAAATCTACTTTATTAAAACTACTTTCCCGAATAACCGTTCCAACAACAGGGGAGATAGAATTATATGGTCATTTAACAAGTTTGCTAGAAGTTGGTACAGGTTTTCATCCAGAATTAACTGGCCGGGAAAATATATATCTGAATGGTGCTATTCTTGGCATGAGTAGAAATGATATAGCCAAGAAATTCGATGAAATTATTGATTTTGCAGAAATAGAACGTTTCCTGGATACACCCGTTAAACATTATTCAAGTGGTATGTACGTTCGTTTAGCTTTTGCTGTTGCGGCACATTTAGAGCCTGATATTTTAGTTATTGATGAGGTCCTGGCGGTAGGAGATGCCGCATTTCAAAAAAAATGCCTGGGTAAGGTTCAGGAGGTTGGTAGCGAGGGTAGAACGGTTCTGTTCGTAAGCCACAATATGGAGGCAATTCGGCCGTTATGTCAACGTGGTCTTTTATTGGAAAAGGGTAAAATTATTGACGATAACGACATATCCGCCGTTATCTCAAAATATATTCAATCACATGAAAACAGGCAATATTCAGTGCATACTTATACATCACGCGAAGGTATAGGCGGTGCAAAAATCACGGATGTTGTTATCGAAAGTAAGCAGGATGGAACAGAAATTTATTCGAATGATTCCGTTATTATAAATATATATACTGAAATTTCGAAGGATTATCAAAATGGAAAACAGGTAGATATTGGCATTGGCATAGATACAATTGATGGCCGAAGAGTAATGACTACGGTGAGCTCATGGTCAAACTGCGCTGTCTATACTAACGGTAAGTCGCTTGTGATTAAATGTGCCATACTTTATTTGCCTTTTGTACCAGGAAGATATTTGATTAGTGTTTCAGTCATTCATAATAACGATATGCTGGATTGTATTGTTCACTGCGGTGAATTCAGTATTATCGATAATGAAAGTAACATTATTTTCACCAAAAGAGACAAGTCACATGGTGATATAAATGTCCCTTGCCAATTTACATATAAGAATCGCTCAAACTAAATAAAATGGCTAAACGAAAAAGAATTATTTACTTAATTTCCCGGGCCAAAAATAAGATTTATTGTATCTTTATTACTTCTATAGTTTTTCGCCTTAAAAATAAATTTGATTCCATCTTTCCAAGTGTGCAATTACGAAATCGATATTTGTCACTTGTGCAGGGATGTTTAATCGGGACAATATATGAGGACAAACCATTACCTGTATTAGGCTATGATAAATATGACCAGAACCTTCGAGAACATGGTTGCGATTGGCCATCTCTCGCACACAGTATGATTGGTGTAAAGAGAATGACTAATTTGCGTTATTTGTCTGAATTAGTTATCTATAAGCGTATCCCAGGTGATTTCATCGAGACGGGGGTTTGGCGTGGTGGAGCATGCATTATGATGCGAGCCGTATTAGAGGCATATGGAATACAGGAAAGAAAAGTTTGGGTGGCGGACTCATTCGAAGGTTTACCATCACCTGATGAGAAAAACTATCCTGAAGACAAAGGGCAGAACTTTCATACCTATAAAGATCTTTCTGTCTCATTCGAAGAGGTAAAAAATAATTTCTCTAAATATAATCTCCTTGACCAACAAGTTATATTTTTAAAAGGCTGGTTTAAAGATACTTTGCCTACCGCGCCTATCAAAAAACTGGCATTACTACGTCTTGATGGTGATTTATATGAGTCGACTATCCAGGTTTTGGAGGCACTATATGATAAAGTATCTATTGGCGGTTTCATAATTATTGATGATTATCATGTCGTAGATGCATGCAAAAAAGCCGTGCATGATTTCTGTAAATCCAGGAACTTTATACCCAATATTCAGGAAATTGATGGTGTGGGTATTTTTTGGAAAAAAATGAATTAACCATGGCTACTCAATCGCAACATAAATACGAGTATGAGATCGATATAGAAGACAATAGCACAGGTGCTCGTATCGTACGATTAATTGGTAAGAATAAACGAGTGCTTGAATTAGGTGCTGGCCCAGGTTCAATTACCAAACATCTAAAGACTTCAGGTCATTGCAGTATAGTCGCGATCGAAAATGACAGTATGGCAATTGATAAGTTATCAACATATTGTGAGAATATTTATAACCTTGACTTAAATGATGCAAATTGGCACAAAGCTTTAGCGGATGAAGAAAAGTTTGACATAGTACTCGCTGCCGATGTACTGGAGCATCTTTATGACCCATGGGCAGTCTTAAACACAATGAAAAAACTGCTAAAGGATGATGGTAGTATTATTGTTTCACTACCACATGTTGGACACAATATAATTCTGGCATGTATTCTTGAGAGTGACTTTGAATATCGAGACTGGGGTTTACTCGACAGGACGCATATTCGTTTTTTTGCCATGAAAAATATTCAAGGACTTTTTGAATCGGCGAAGCTAAGAATAGGCGAAGCACAATTTGTAGTTATTCCGCCAGAATTGACAGAATTTGAAAACCGCTGGCGTAAGTTGCCTGGTCACTTACGCCACGCACTATCGTCGAACAAATATGGCCACGTTTACCAGGTTATAGTAAAAACATTACCACAGCGTGATCCTAGCAAAGGCATACATCTGTCGTCATTAACAGGTGCAGCCGCAAAGGAAGATGTAATGAATAGAATAAAATCACTTGTTAATATTTACCTACCAAACCCGATACGTGATAAATTGCGCAAGTTTGTACATAAATTAAGAAAATAGTAATGAGTGGTAAAAACCAACTTAAGTTAATTGCAATGTACTTTACTCAACTCCATGCTATCCCCGAGAATGATAAGTGGTGGGGCAAAGGGTTTACAGACTGGAATAATGTAAAAGCAGCACAACCACTATTCGATGGCCACAACCAACCACGTATACCACTAGATAATAACTACTATGATCAGTCGGAAATCGAAACATTACGTAGACAAGCAAATCTAGCGAAACAATATGGCGTCTTTGGTTTTTGCCATTACCACTACTGGTTCGACGGCAAACAACTGTTACAGACCCCTACAAACTTATTATTAGATAACCCAGATATTGATTTTCCTTTTTGTTTATCCTGGGCTAACGAAACATGGTCAAAACGTTGGGATGGCCGTGATCATTATATTTTAATTAAACAAACTCATCCCCCGAAAAAAGCGAGTTGGCAAAAGCATTTTAATTATTTAATTCGTGCCTGGTCAGATGACAGAGCCATCAAGATCGACGGTAAACCTGTATTTATTATTTACCGACCTCAACATATAAAGAAATTAAGTAAAATGCTTGATTATTGGCGCGAACAAGCGATAAAAGCTGGCCTTAAAGGTTTATATGTTATTTACCAGTCACAATGTGATATCCCAAATAAAAAATTACAGGGAATTGATGCCGTATTTCAGTTTCAACCCCTTAACGCATTACTTTCAGATAACAATACAATCAGCGCCAGGATAAAAGCGAAATTTCACAGACTGCTTCAGTACTTGCCTGACCCAATAGAGAGTTTTTTGCAATCTGCGCTTAGTACTATTAAAATCAGTCATACACTTTATTCCTATGATGAAGTGTGGGATAAAATTATTAACCAGGAACCACTTACAGGCTTCACTAATTATAGAGGTGCCTATGTCGACTGGGACAATACTGCCAGATATGGCGAGCGTGCCACAATATTTGGTGGAGTAACGCCGCAACGATTTGAATACTGGTTTAAACAATTAGTGGATATTGTACTAAGTGATAATAATAAAGATAAATTAATTTTTATCAATGCATGGAATGAATGGGCAGAAGGCGCATACATGGAACCTGATATGGTTAATGGGCTTCAATATTTGGAAGCAATCGAAAGAGTGCTTACCGGCAATATCTCCATTAACACTCGAAACTAAACATTAAATTTATCAAATATTAAAACCACATCCTTATGTAGCTACCGATCAGACTTATTCCACTGTCACTGACTTCGCCAGGTTACGCGGTTGATCGACGTCGGTGCCTTTGAGAATGGCGACATGATAGGAGAGCAGTTGCAATGGAATAGTATGGATGATTGGCGAGGTCTCGTCCTCACAGGAGACAACCGAGATCACGCGTGTGAATTCATCGGCTTTATAGTTCAGGTCTTCATCGGCGAAAACATAAAGTACACCGCCACGGGCGCGAACTTCCTGGACATTGGATTTGAGTTTATCCAGCAGCTCATTATTCGGCGCAACGGTGACAACCGGCATGTCTGCGTCCACCAGCGCTAACGGGCCATGTTTGAGTTCACCGGCAGCATAGGCCTCGGCATGAATGTAGGAGATCTCTTTTAATTTCAAGGCCCCTTCCATCGCCACTGGATAATGCTGACCACGACCCAAAAACAGGGCATGTTCTTTGTCGGCAAATTCTTCCGCTAATACCTCGATCTCTTTATCCAGTTCCAGTACTTTTTCAACCTTGCCGGGCAGGGCCTCTAACTGTTTGACGATGCGCGCTTCCTCATCGGCATCGATACCATGACGGCGGCCTAACACAATAACCAACAACATTAAAGCAACCAGCTGGGTGGTAAATGCCTTGGTTGATGCCACACCGATTTCGGGACCGGCGCGTGTCATGAGGTGTGTATCAGACTCACGCACCAATGAACTCTCGGGCACATTACAAATTGATAGTGAATGACCAAAACCATGTTCCCTGGCAAGGCGCAAACCTGCAAGTGTGTCTGCCGTTTCACCCGACTGAGAGATCGTGACTATCAAAGAATTCGGGTGGACGACCGGTTTTCTATAGCGAAATTCACTGGCCACTTCGACACTGCAGGGAATGCCGGCCAGGCTTTCCAGCCAGTACTTGCCAATCAAGCCTGCATGGTAGCTGGTACCACAGGCTACAATGTGTACGGCCTGCACCTTATCAAACACCTCGCCCGCATTTGCACCAAAGGATTCTTCCAACACCTTATTGCCACTAATCCGACCTTCCAGGGTATCGGCAATCGCCTTACTCTGTTCATAAATTTCCTTGAGCATGTAGTGACGATACTCACCGCGGGTGACCGCATCGGCCGATAATTCACTTTCTTTTATTTCGCGTTCTACCTGTTTACCTTTGGCATCATAGATCGTCAGTGACTCACGGCTAATGTCGGCGATGTCGCCTTCTTCCAAAAATATAAAACGTTGGGTGACGGGCAATAAAGCCGCGATGTCTGAGGCAATAAAATATTCGCCGATGCCAACACCAATCACCAACGGACTGCCACTACGGGTTGCGACTATCCGTCCTGGCTCTTGCTTGCTGATCACCCCCAGTCCATAGGCCCCTTCCAGTTCTTTCAAGGTATCTTTAACAGCGGTCAACAGGTCTTTTTCTTTAACAACATGATGCTCGAAGATCTGGTGGACGATCACTTCGGTGTCCGTATCAGACGTAAACTCGTAACCCTGCTGGGTTTGCTTTAATCGAAGTGTTTCATGGTTTTCAATAATGCCATTGTGCACCACGGCGACAATATTGCGACAAACATGAGGATGGGCATTGGTTTCGGTGGGCTCGCCGTGGGTCGCCCAGCGGGTATGGGCAATACCCAGATGTGCATGCAACTCGTTTTGCTCAACGGCATTTGCAAGCTGACTAACTTTGCCCGGCATACGCACACGCTCAAGCTGGTTGTCTGAATTAAGAACCGCGACACCGGCAGAATCATATCCACGGTATTCAAGGCGTTTCAGGCCTTCGACTAAAATTGGAATTACATCCCGCTCTGCTACTGCCCCCACAATACCGCACATTGGTTATTCTCTCCGTTGCATAATTATTATCGTCTGATCACGTTAACTTTGGGATTTTTACTTAAGACTTCTTTTTGTGAGGCCGCTGCCAACCCTCAACCGTCATCTGCCTCGCGCGGGTTAAGGTCAGCTTGCCCTCTGGCGTATCCTTTGAGATGACACTGCCTGCACCTATAGTGGCCTCGTTACCTAATGTAACCGGTGCCACTAAAACACTATTTGATCCCGTCGATGCCCGATCGCCGATGGTAGTACGGTGTTTATTGGCGCCATCGTAGTTTGCGGTGATCGTACCGGCACCGATGTTTACCCCGGTACCCATATCGGTATCACCGATGTAACTCAAATGATTAACCTTGGAGCCTTCACCGATCACGCTATTTTTGATCTCGACAAAATTACCAATATGATTATTGCCATCTAACACGGCACCGGGACGCAAACGTGAGTAAGGACCAATCTTGCTTTTTGCGCCAACTTTCGCATTATCAACGACACACATCGCCTGCATTTGTACCCCTTCACCAATGTGGCTGTCTCGAATCACACAGTTAGGCCCAATGTAGACATCATCATCGATACGCACATTGCCCTCGAGCACCACATTCACATCAAGCGTAATGTCTTTACCCGCACTGACGGTACCGCGCACATCAATACGGGCAGGGTCGATAATGGTCACGCCCTGAGCCATCAACACCTCCGCCTGCCGTCGCTGATAAGATCGTTCAAGATGGGCGAGCTGGTTTCGGCTGTTAACCCCCAGCACTTCATCCTCAATATCGGGATGAGCGGCGGCTATCTTACAGCCGTCGCCGACGGCCATGGCAATAATATCGGTAAGATAGTATTCGCCCTGTGAATTATTGTTTCCCAGTCGGCTTAACCAGTCTTTCAGAAGCTTGCCTTGCACTGCAAGAATGCCGGTGTTGATCTCGTTGATGCCCCGCTCGATATCATTCGCATCTTTTTGTTCGACAATGCGTTGAATATTGCCTTGCTTGTCGCGCACGATGCGGCCATATCCCTGCGGGTCATCCAGATGGACCGTTAGCAACGCCATAGTACTTTTGTCTACCTTGGCAAGCAGGCCGGAAAGGGTCGCTGACGTTATTAAGGGTACGTCACCATATAACACTAATATAGTATGATCATCTTCGAGATGGGGGCTGGCCTGATCCACGGCGTGACCGGTACCAAGCTGTTGCGTCTGCTCGACCCAGATTACCTTCTCATCCGCCAGCTGGGTTTTGACCCGTGCACCACCGTGACCGTAAACCACCACGATGCGGGCTGCGGACAACTCAACCGCGGTGTGAATAACATGGGCCAACAGAGGCCTGCCGCCAAGGGGGTGTAATACCTTGGGCCGTCTGGAGTTCATCCGTGTGCCTTGCCCCGCAGCAAGGATAACAACACTTACCTGTACCTGTTTTGTCATGATCAAACGCGCTACTGCATGGTTAGGGGGCCCTGCATATCCACCACTTCACCGGTCCCGATTTCCTGTTCCGTTGCATCCCGAATACCAATGATGGTCATAACAAAGACCACGGTCTTTCCGGCAAACGGATGATTAGCATCTAGTGTAATCTCACCATCTTCAATTTTGGTTACTTTCATGCTGATATTCTCACCTTGTGCATTTTCAAACATGGCTTCCGCACCGATATGCCGGTACTCATTGGGCACATCTTCAGTCTTCTCAACGTGGATTAACTCCGGATTAGGGTAGCCGAAACCTTCCTCCGGACTAATCGATACGGAAATCTTCTCACCAACTTTCTTGCCGTCCATCTCTTTCTCGGCGCTGGGGTACATCTTGCCGTCCACGCCGTGCATATAGGACATGGGCAGGTCTGACTGCTCCATAACGTTGCCGTCACTGTCCTGAATCATATAAGTGAATGTAACGACCTTTTGGGCCACCACGATGTCATTGGTTTGTGTCATATTTTTGAATTCTTTACTGATTTACTGCTCTGAGCTGTGAGCCAGAGATGTGTTAATGAAATTGTACCTAAATTGCCCAAATATCAAGGGGTTATAACATAATTATAACGCCCTGCATATTATGCCATTATATCGGCCGTAACATACTGTTAATTTAGGTATTTTTAGGTCAAGCCAAATTCGGGCCGGTAAAATAAAAAGACCCGGATCCAGAAGGATCCAGGTCTGAAGAAAGGCCGACGATGGGGTTACGACCTTTAAAAAACAGCTTACGAGGTTATGGCATCATGCCCCCGGAACGTCATCACGCTCCAGTTTGGTTGCGGTAAAGGTACCGTCACCATTGTCAAAGACCTGCATCTCAACATAGTCGTCTGCGGCCAGATCCTGCAGATTGAAGGCCGTATTCGCCATCATTCCGTTATCGCGACTGTCGTGCATGATGGTCTCTGCGTTCACCAAAACAACCGTGCCATCCTGCAAGGTGATGCTACCGACGTTCGGTGCTGAGGAGGTGACCGAGGCAACCGTACCTGTCATCTCAGAGGTCACTTCCAGGTCTTCGAGCCCAACCTGTTTCGCAATCAGGTCACCGGCTGCATCGAAATAAGCCTCGACCTCGACCATGGTACCCACCACGATGTCAGCACGAACACCACCATCAAACTCAGTATCAACGGTAATCGTTACAACCTGACTATCAACAGTAATCGTATCGGCAGTCATCGCCATGACCATGCCTTGAATTTCGTATTCGTCATCTTCCGCCCCCTCCTCTTCGATAGTACCGTCGTCTTCCAGGTCGACGGCTGAGGCGACCAATACACCAGCACCATTAATACCTGCCGTGCTTTTGACTTCGACGTAAAGACCATCAGAAATACCCGCAGCGAGGTCTGATAAGGTTGCAGCAGAATAATCAACGGTTATCGAACCAATGCTAAAGGTCGATGCAGCCACGGAGTGATTTTCAACAACACCTTTCAGCTCAATACCTTCAGGATGGGCAATTAAATAGGTGGCCAGATCGACCGCCTTGACTTCGATACGTGTCGCCGTTATCAGGCCGGTACCGGTAGAGTGGCCACTTACTTCTACGATATTACCGGCGACAATCATGCCTGCATCGGTAATAGCAGTGACATTACTCTCGAAGACGGTATCCGCATCGACCGTAACGGTTTGACCCATCACGTCCAGGGTTCCTGTCGTCGCGGGAGATACGATGTTGTTCGCGATGACAATGCCTTCCAGGTCATTATTGTGATAAATGCTGGCCGCGCCGCCACTGGAATCTTCTACTATCTTTACCATCATGCCGACACGCAAATCAGACTCACTCGCCAGTGTGTCCTCGATATAAACGGCCGCACTACTGGTGTCATATTCAGTACCGTTAACGTAAACGCTGCCAAAAGAGGTAATGGGCCCTGATGCCACGCTGTTAGTCTGTGTACTACCCGAACTTGAGCCTCCTCCACCACACGCAACCAGGCTCGTCATCGCTACCAGGGTAGCGGCAACCCACATGATGATAAATTTAGACTTAGACATGGCTTTCTCCCGTTCACAAAAATTAAATCTTTAGGCGAATCTATCGCTTGTATAGGGAAACACGTTGTGGGAAGTGAAAAGGTTCCGGGAAATATCGAAATAATACGCAATTTGAGAAGAGCGCGGTTAAACAGGTGCCGAGAGACTATATCCCTAACATTTAAAGGTTAATTTTGTGGTCGCGCGGGTCATTGGCTCAGTCATCCGCAAGACATGGCTACTGGATGGACAACTGCTCCGACCCGTTACCCTCAGGCAAAAATTCGGCTTCTTCGCGTATCTGCCGGGCCTGTTGCTGCTCACCTAAACCCATGAGAATCTCTGCCTTGAGCATCAATGTCCCGCGTGCCTTCGGAGCCAGTGCCAACGCCAGGGCGCGCTGATGTTCACCCGTAATGTATAACACCATAGCCTTATTATGGTGGCCCTTTATATAGGTTGGATCGATGCGCAGCGTGGTCTCAAAATGTTTTAGAGCCAAAACGTGCTGGCCCTGGCGCGCATAAATAACGCCTAAATCATCATGTGCCTCTGCATTTTGAGGATTCAACTCAACGGCTTTGAGTAAATCCTGTTGTGCCTTTTTTTCGTCACCGATCCACAAATAACGCACGCCGCGTTTAGTATACGCCAGCGAACTATCAGGAATGCGATGAATGTATTCAGACAGGTCGGCTATGCCTTTGCGCACATCGCCATTTCGCCCGTGCGCCATACCGCGCCAAAAATAGGCCTCATCGATTCGAGCATTGTGTCTGATCGCATCGGTATAATCCTCCACCGCCAAATCAAAATAATGCACCTCAAAATATAATCTGGCGCGTTTCATCAAGACGTCGGTGTTAGTCGGATTATTCTCCAGCATGTCTGAATAAATATCGATAAACAGGTCGTGTTCCTGCTGCGATGCACGTGGGCTTTGCTCGATGGCGGCATCCGCTGTCTTTAACTCATTTAACGGTCCCAGATACCGGCCTGCTACCTCGGGTATTTTACCAAAACAGCGTTGATACTCTCGTGTGCTGAGTACTGGTTCCCCAGGTTCAAACTCATGCTCTTCCAGTGACAGAAACACATCCTCGCCATTGAGCGTACCGCTGCACTGTTCATAAATACGCGCACCGGAGGCATCAAATTGTCGGAAGGCGTGCAGGCCTGATCCATAAGAATGAAAGTTAATCAGCGTCTGGATGGGGGCATTGCGATAGACGGGAAGGTAGGCCGCAGAATAATCGCGCACTAACTTACCTTGTTGATCATAAATAAAGACCTCAACAACATGGATCTTTTCGTTGTCACTGACCTCGCGCAATACGCGACTCAATAACCGACCGGATACCTTATCGAAGTAATGGGTCTCAACATAATAGTCTGGATTATCCGGGTAACCGCCCCTGGTTGTTTTGGTGGTATAGGTAATCTTGCTAATCTGCGTTTGATGCAATTTGTAAAGAGCATCGGCAAAGCTATTCCAGCGCCTGACGTGATCAAGATCTCGTTGCATGACCTGGGTCCTGATCGCCGCCAGCCCGTGCGATGAATGCGTGGCCACCAGTGTCATGATGAGCATTAGCCAGATGTAGATACGCATGTTTATCCCCATTCAAGTAATGGTTTTACAACGTCTCGTCTATATGATAGTAAAACTAATGCATATTTTATTCCGTAAATTTTTTGACGTGCGCAAATAGCCTGTTTTACGATGCGTCTTGCCCTTAAACCGACTAGAAACAACACGTTCCTGCATGTTTGAGCAATTTACTTCAATAGAAATCATCCTCATCGGCCTGCTATTTATGTGGGCCGGCTTCGTGCGCACGGGTCTGGGTTTTGGCGGTGCGGCGCTGGGACTGCCCTTCATGCTATTTATTAATGACCAACCACTGTTTTGGCTACCGATCATCGGCACCCACCTGTTATTTTTCTCCGCGATGACCTTGCGCACCCGCATGCATCATGTCAACTGGCCTTACCTGAGACAGGCGCTAATTTATATTCTGCCCGCGACCCTGGTCGGCGTATTTGGCCTGCTTAATTTGCCAAATAATGTACTGGTGATATTTGTCTACGCGATCACCCTGTTTTACGCCATTACCTGGATCATGGACTGGGCGATCCAGAGCAACAATAACCTGCTTGACCGATTTTTACTGTTAACCGGCGGTTATGTCGCGGGCACCTCCTTGACCGGCGCGCCCCTCATCGTCGCGGTATTTGCGCGCCACGTCACGGGTGAGCAATTGCGCAACAGCCTGTTCGTGCTCTGGTTTATCATTGTCACCATTAAGATGAGCACCTTCGCCGCGTTGGGTGTAGAGCTACATTTTATCAGCGCAGTTCTCTTGCTGCCGGTTGCGGCTATCGGCCATTTCATTGGCCTCAAAACACACGAAAAAATTATTCAAAACGGTCAATCCTTCAAACGCATCATCGGTGGCATCCTCATCCTTATCAGCATGCTCGGCCTCTGGCGCACCATCTGGCCTGCAATCACCATCGGTGTTTAATGTAAACATTTTGTAAAGGCCAGCACGGAGATTTTACCTGTTCGGGTCTAACGATTTTTTGCCGCACTACCTATTCTGTTTCTACACCACTATACGGAATTGAACAGGAGCAAAACCATGAAACTCTCACCCAAACTAAACGTACCCGGACTCATCGCCGCCGCAATCGCCGTGCCCCTGAGCATGGCGTATCTGGCCATGCATGCCTCGCAATCGCTGGCGTCAAACGACCAGACTAGCGTCACCCAGGCGCTCGTCAGCCCGCTTCAGCGACCCAAAATTCAACTCGCTATCCTGCTTGATACCAGCAGCAGTATGAATGGTCTAATTGACCAGGCCCGTCAGCAAATCTGGCAGGTGGTCAATGAATTTTCAGGCGCGACCCGATACGGCATCAAACCCACGCTTGAGGTCGCCGTGTTTGAATACGGCAATAGTGGAATTTCTGCCGGCAAAGGTTACATACGCAAGGTCTCCGGACTAACGGGTGAACTGGATCAGGTATCAGAGGCCTTATTTTCGCTCACCACCAATGGCGGCGAGGAATATTGTGGGCTGGTCATCCAGAGCGCCGTGAGTCAACTCAAATGGAGTGATTCTGATAATGACATCAAGGCTATTTTTATTGCCGGTAACGAGCCCTTTACTCAGGGACCCACCCCCTTTCGTGAAGCCATCGCGGCAGCAAAAAATCGGGGCATCGTCGTCAACACGATTCACGCCGGTAATCAGGCCGAAGGTATCAACACCGGCTGGAAAGACGCTGCGGTACTCGCAGGTGGCAACTTTATGAGTATCGATCAAAACTATCAGATTGTTCACATCAAGGCACCACAGGACAGGAAAATCGCAGAACTAAATGCACAGCTAAATAAAACCTACATCCCTTATGGTGCAGAAGGTGAAGCAAAACAGGAACGTCAGATGGCACAGGACAGCACCAGCAGTGGTATCTCGGCGGGACTGATGGCGAAACGCGCCCGCTCCAAATCATCTAGTTATTACGAAAACTCGTCCTGGGATCTGGTCGATGCACACAGCAACGGCAAAGTTGATCTCGAGAATATTGAAGAGGCCAAACTACCTGAGAAAATGCGCGGCATGAGCAAGGGCGAGCGTAAAGGCTACGTTGAAAAAGCAGCAGCAGACCGTAAAAAAACACAGGCAGCCATTCTTGCCCTCAGCAACGAGCGTGACGCCTATGTCGCCGAGCAACGGCAAAAGCAGGCGAAGGAAAATGTTAGCACCGTCGAAGATGCGCTTATCGCCGCCGTACGCAAGCAGGGTAAAAGCAAAAGCTACGAATTTAAAACAAACTAATCAGGTTCTCTCGTAACCCTGTACTGTTGTCTGGTACGAGTAGTAGGGTGCGACCCGTTATCATAAGGATTTTTCGATACCGGGTCGCTTTTTTTATCGCCTGTATCTGCTTAGGTTAATTCCTGAGCCGAACCCCAAAGTCACTCAGGTCGACATGCCGTTCTATCGCATCCGCGATTTGATCGAGGGCACGTTCGCGTAAAACCACATAATCAATGTCTTTGCTCACCGTGTGCCCCAGCCAGGTTAGTACGTAATTGACAACATCACTGCTTTCAAACAAACCATGCAAATAAGTACCCATGATCTGACCATCGTCCGACACCGCACCGTCTGTTTTAGCTGTTAGTTGTGCGAAGGGCCTCTCAAGCGCAGGGCCGGTGGACAGCCCAGCATGGATTTCATAACCGGTGAGGCTGGTTTTATTTTTACCCTTATTGGCCGTACATAACTTACCGCTCACATTGCGCAGTATTTTTTGCCCCTGCAAGCTTGTGTCAATATCCAGCCAGCCAAATCCAGCGGTTGATCCAGCCTCGCCTTCAATCCCGTCGGGATCATGGATCGTTTTGCCCAGCATCTGAAACCCCCCGCAGATCCCCAGCAGCTTGCCACCATAACGAAGATGACGTTTTAGTTTTTGCTCCCAGCCATATTGGCGAAGCAATTCTATATCCGTGCGCACATTTTTGGTCCCCGGCAGGATAATCAGATCAGCCGGCGGACATTCATCTTCAAGGTGCACATAGTGCAGATCGATTTCCGGGTGCAGGCGAAGAGGGTCGAAGTCTGTATGATTGCTAATGCGTGACAATACCGGCACCACAACCTGACAACGCAGCGACTCGGATTTTTCGACTGTGCACGTCGCAATACTGTCTTCCGCATCCAGAAACAAATCATGAATATAAGGCAACACCCCCAGCACCGGTTTGTCCGTGCGCGCTTCCAGCCAGTCCAGGCCAGACTGCAACAAGGCGATATCACCACGAAACTTGTTAATAATGAAACCCTTCACCCGACGTTGTTCGCTTTCGCTCAGCAGCTCGAGCGTACCGACCAGGTGGGCAAACACCCCGCCGCGATCAATATCCGCCACCAGCACCACCGGGCAATCCACCTCTTCGGCAAAACCCATGTTGGCGATATCGTTATCGCGCAGATTGATCTCCGCCGGGCTGCCCGCGCCTTCCACCACAATGTGTTCGTATTGTTCACTTAAACGAGAATAAGATTCTTTCACCGCCTGCATCGCCGCCGACTTATAATCGTGATAAGCCGCGGCATCCATATTCGTCAGCGCCTGCCCGTGAATAATCACCTGCGCACCGATATCGGTATTGGGTTTTAGCAAAATGGGATTCATATCGGTGTGCGGCTCAAGCCCACAGGCCCGCGCCTGCAAGGCCTGGGCACGACCGATCTCACCCCCCTCCGGCGTCACTGCACTGTTTAGCGCCATGTTTTGTGGTTTAAAAGGCACAACCTTGACACCCTGTCGTTTTAACAAACGACAAATCCCCGCCACGATCACACTCTTACCTGCATCGGAGGTCGTCCCCTGAATCATTAAGGTTTTCATCGCTTAAAATGCTGCGGCTAGTTGAAAACAGGAGTTTAGCAGAACATGAAACTAAATAAATAACACCATGCAGACTAATACCCCCTTGAAATTAGGAAGTTTATAGGGCATAAGAGACTATAATAAAAGGCACCTTTTCAAATGACAGGAAAAACCGGAGGGTATGTAGCAGTTCGGTTGCCTGCATATAGTTAGGCAAAATAGGAGGTCGTATGAAATTAGATGATGGGGAAATACTAAAACTTGATATCAAGCCTAATCAAAATATATTAGTTGTTTGGTTTCTTACAAAAACGATCACTTATTCAATTGCTACCATGTTTTTTGTTTTTATGACGCTATTTTTGATTAACACTATAAATCTTACTTCAGAAATAAAAACAGAAAATAAATCTGAAATAAGTCAAAATAACTTAACTCCAGAAAGTGCAGATGATACGAGCAAAAAGAATATAGATCACCCATTTCGTATTATATTAAACTATTGGGGGTGGGCACTTGCGCTTGTAGGTTTAGCCTCATTAATTATACAAATATATTTAATTTTTCTTAGAAAAACTTATCGCTACATAATCACAAACCGTAGATGTATTTTTATTGGCGGTATTTTAAAAAAAATTGAAAGAACAGTGCCATATAAAAAGATCACTGATATTCAAAGGTCACAGAACATAGTAGAGCGTATGCTCGGCATATGGAACGTTCAAGTCTTTACGCCTGGGACAGCGAGCATGCAAATTGGACAAGCTAAAGCAAAAGCAGAGCTTAATTTTGATGGTCTAATAAATAGTGAAGAATTATATGAAACCATTAACAAACACACTCAACTAAATGGGTAAATCTCTCACAAGTAAATCAACTTTGAGGCTGTAGGAAAACCCTCTATGTCGGTCTAGTTGTCCTGTCTATATTTAAACCCGATAGAGGGCGGAAGACAATTTTTTTACATTAAAATTACCTCTAACAAACCCATCCAGAGGAACTTTATGAAAATAAAAACCATCGTGTTTCTAAGTATGCTTTCTCTTTTGACCGCTTGCTCAAAGCCCATCGAAGAATCCCGCCTAAACTATG
>ENA-ORDP01001016-ORDP01001016.1-marine-sediment-metagenome-genome-assembly--contig:-NODE-1016-length-16353-cov-2.504050_pt1 | contig 16353 bp, 16 predicted proteins | sample MGYA00248627_ERZ508539 | MGnify/ENA primary metagenome ERZ508539 (study PRJEB26208, sample SAMN05571518) | marine sediment metagenome | biome: deep sea; feature: Hydrothermal vent; material...
GAGCCCGCTCCTACAAAAAATCATAAGGCATTAAGTGGATACCTTTTCGGAACAGATATTTAGATATTGAATGATTTTGGTCGTTTGGCGACAAAGACTGCTACACGGCCAATGACTTCGATTTCACTGTGATGGAATCTGTTCTGTAATTCAATTTTCAATTGCCAGGCTGAATAGGGCGTGAGTAGCCTCATTATCAGAGTATCGTAAAAGGCCAGTAATAATCTTGAGTAGATCTGAACACCATCAAAAACAGTTCAATTGCTTGTCATAGTTTCACCTGCCAGTTGTTTGTATCTTCAATAGCAGGTAGATTAATCAGGCTGGGATGATGAAACCTCCAGATTGATAAAAATTGAATAGAAATATGTAAAATCTATTTGAAACAGGAGCTTAGAATCTTCCTGGATGATAATTTTAGAGATTGAAATGAATTATTGAGTTTATTCTGACAGAGGTTTTCGATAAGAGCCGGGTGACAGGCCAGTGATTTCTTTAAACGCGGCGTAAAAATTTGACTGGGATTTAAACCCAATTTCCAGTCCAATGGCGAGTATGGATGAATCGGGTTCGTTTATGAGGAGCTTCTTCGCGGCGTTAATACGTTGCTCGCGGATATATCGCGAGAAGTTCATACCAAACTGAACATTAACCAGTTCGGATAATTGGTGAGGCGTTAATTCCATTGTGCTGGCAACCATCGACAGACTTAAGTTTTCGTTTTGATACATCTGCTCGTGTTTCATCAACTGTTCAAGTTTATCGCGCTGGGCTTTAATATTCACATCGCTCAGGGTTGAAGCGGCATAACTTATCTTGGCCACTTCAGCCAGTTCGCTGAGTAGATCTGGAAAGACAATTAACGCAGCGACGATCAAAATAAAGCTAATGCCAATGCTATGTGTATAGAATAAGTAGAAGTAGGCATTATCGATGTAGGGTACGGCTACGCCGATGATTAATACCAACAAGGCGATGATAGAAAACAAAGCAAAGAAAAACATCTCGATCTTAAATCGCTTACGTTGCGCGCGAAGCCCAAAAATCATATTAGCTAACCAGACGCTATAACCCATGCCGATTAAAAAGATGAGTGGTACCCCGATTTCTACTTGCTGCAGAAAATTTAACAACGAGGGCGCGAAGTGCAATATTAATAGAGGTGATAATCGTGCAGCAGGTAACAGTGTTGCCCGACTAAAAAAGAAGAACATAGTGGGGGAGAGATAAAGCCAGAATCGATACCAGCTGCTGTATAATACGTCGGCATTGTTAAGCAGAAAGTCCAGGTGACCAAGTTGTAAAAAAGAGAGACCTAACAGAACCCCTGCGCAGGAGCTGATCGCATACCAGCTTTTATTTACATTTTTCAGGAAAAAAACATATGCAATAAATAGTATTGCTGCACTGGTGATAGAAAAACCGATGCTAAGAATGCTCAGGGTAACCATTGAAGAATTGTATCATGCATCGCCAGGGCACTGATATGATACTAAAGACAAGTGTGGCAGGGGAAAATCGAAGCAAGCGTCGGGAATTAAGATCGGGAACCGATATTTATGCGAATCGTTTTAATGGAAATCCATTCCGGTAAGGTGTATTTAGTTATTTACGACCAGACGTAAATGCCCGACTGTAATTTCGTCACCGGGATGAAGCGTATGCAGTTTAATCCGCTTACCATTGATAAACGTGCCATTTTTGCTGGATAGATCTTCGATATAAGAGGCGTCGAAACAGGTCACGATTTTAGCGTGGTGGGCACTAACGAGTTTATCCTCGAAATTGACGTCGTTATCTTCGGCGCGACCGATAAAAACAGTGCCGGGTTGAAGTTTAATGCTTTCGTGTGCGTTGCTACTGCCTAAGACCGTTAGGGTTGCCATTGGGGCCATCTCCTGTTGAAATAAAGTAAGTGACCACCCTGGTCGAGAGAACCTCTCTGTATGAATGTGTTTATAGCACTATTTATAATCATGTTTAACTAATATATGTTACTAATTGTTAAATAATGTGGTTATTTTTCAGCATGCCGGTCTAATTGCTGACATTATATATAGTATGATATTGACCCACATCGCGTAGATCGTGATTATTATTAATAATAACAATAGCTTACAATTGGAGTCCATCCAGAAGGATGCCGTGCTAAACGTTGATGATAAAACGTAACTATACAAAAGCCTTAAGAATGCTTGGCATCGACGGTTCGGTGAGCCAGGCTGAGATGCTGGTGTCGACCCTCGGCGGGTTCGTTGGTATATTTTTTATCAGCTGGATAAGTTTTTATTTTACCGGTGCGGGTGGTGCCGCATTGATCGTACCGTCAATGGGCGCTTCAGCGGTGCTGGTTTTTGCCGTACCACATGGGAAATTATCCCAGCCCTGGGCGCTGGGAGGTGGCCAGTTAGTCTCGGCTGCGGTGGGCGTGGCTTGTTACCAGTTATTCCCGGACATGTTATATCTCGCCGCCGGGCTTGCGGTTGGCCTGGCTATTGGGGCGATGCATGTTTTACGTTGTATTCATCCTCCTGGCGGGGCGACGGCACTGGTGGCGGTCGTGGGTACAGCACAAATACATGAGCTTGGTTATGGTTACGTGCTGACGCCCGTGTTGCTAAACACCATTATTATATTGATCGTTGCGATTGTGTTTAATAGTTTCTTCCCATGGCGTCGCTATCCGGTCTCAATGATGCGTTTTTCCGATAAACCTTCCCGCAAGGAAAAGAAGTCATTTGGTTATATTGATAAAGAAAATATTGAACGGGCTTTATCGGATTTAGATGTTGTGGTCGATCTAAGCGCGGATGACCTGCAGAATATTTTTGCCCTGGCGCTGGAGCACGCCCAGTCTCCAACGTTTGATGCCAGTCAAATTATACTGGGACATTATTATACTAACAGTAAACATGGTGCCGAGTGGTCCGTGCGACAGATCATCGATGAACATCAGTCTACGGATGCACGCAAAGACATGGTCATTTATCGCGTGGTTGAAGGGCAGGGACTTAAGCATTCAGACAGTTGTACACGTAGTGAGTTTGCCCGTTGGGTCGTGCGGGAATTATATCCTGCAGAATAAAAAAGGGGAGCAACGCTGTCTGTCTACAGTATTGTAGCAAACAGACTAATGACCAAAGGAGTAATTAGATGGCCGTTCAGATATTTAATGGGAGTTGTCTCTGTGGTTCTGTGACATATGAATTGAAAGGTGATGCCAAACGTTTTAACCATTGTCATTGCCAACGTTGCCGAAAGGCTACGGGCACAGGCCATGCCTCTAATATAATGGTCAAGCAAGAGAGTTTTAGCTGGCTTACTGGCCAGTCATTATTAAAACGATACAAGGTGCCGAAAGCCGAACGATATTATACTCTTTTTTGCTCCGACTGTGGCAGCCCAATGCCAAGAGATGTTCCCGAAATTGGTATGGTCATTATACCGGCGGGATCAGTAGACAATTCAATAGAATTAAAACCAGAAGCTCGTATATTCTGGGATTCACGTGCTGATTGGTCTTGTGGCGGAGATGAAATTCCGACATTCTCTGAATATCCAGAATAAAATATATGTGCTTAGTTAGCAGCTATTAGATAAGAATTAAGCTAACCTGACTGAAGCAACCATATTATGCTTGCTCCACCGATAATACGATAACTGAATTTCAAAGACAGCATCCGTAGGAAATAGCAAAAAGAACAATAATATTCATGTGCAGGTATTTATGAAAATAACAACTAAACAGATTAATATTATATCCCTGGTCTTTTTTATCTCTGGCGTTTCGGCCTTAGCCTTTGAGACCGTATGGTTCCGTATAGCCAGTCTTGTACTAGGCTCGTCCATATGGAGTGCCGCAGCTGTTTTGATGGCCTTTATGACCGGCCTTGGTATTGGCAATGTTTTGATAGCATGGAATGGACATAAACTTAAAAACCCAATTACTTTTTATGTTGTTCTGGAAATTATCATAGCAGTAACCGGTGTACTCAGTGTTTTATTGTTGCCACTAATAATCCCCGTCATGGCAGGTTTGGTTGCAGATATTAGTGACAATTCAAGCCTGTTAAACCTTAGCCGTTTCACCTTAGCCTTCCTGGCATTTTTAATTCCAGCCGTTGCAATGGGTGCAACCTTACCCGTTTTACAAAAAATCTTGTATTGCCATGATCAGAATTTTGCTCGATCTTTTGCGCGGTTATATAGCTGGAACACGCTGGGAGCAGTACTCGGTACGCTGCTGGCGCAATTTTATCTGATAACCCTCATCGGCATCACTGGAACCGCGCTTGTCGCAAGTCTGTTAAATTTTATGGCCGCCTTTATATTGTTACGCTATATCAAAACTAATAATAAAGCTCAATCTCCAGTAGAGGTTATACCTTTCCTGGCTAGCTTGCTTAACCAAAAATACTTACTTATCGCCCCGTTTATGACAGGTCTAATCCTGCTTGCGCTAGAAATTATCTGGTTTCGATATCTGTTATTAATTAGAGACGGGACGAGTACGGCGTTTGCTATCATGTTGGCCAATATTCTTACCGGGATAGGGGTCGGCGGCTATATAGCAACCAAAATAGTCTCTCGTACTTATAATCTAGATAAAACACTCAAAATCCTTATACTATTGTCTGCCAGCTCGGTTGTTGGCGGATTCTATTTATTTCAATTAGTACTCCCACACGTCGAATCTAATGTTGTAAGCAACTTATGGTATTTTTTCTTTTTGGCGGCGATCTTGATGTTACCCACCAGTATCCTTACCGGGATATTATTTCCATTATTTGCCGAAAAACTATTTCGCCGCCAGCCTGAAATAACACGAGCATCGGGCTTAATTACCTTTGTTAATACTATTGGCGCCGCACTGGGTTCAGGGCTGGCCACTTTTTTGCTCTTACCCTTGCTGGGGATTGAAATATCTATTTTTGTACTGACTTTATCCTATTTTTTAGTTTATCTACTAATACAGTTCACGCAGGAGCATAAACAAGCTGTTGTTAAACAAATGCTAATACCCATTATAAGCCTGGGTGTCATTATTAGTGTATTTCCCTTTGGTTCTTTAGATAATTTATATGTCAGCCTCTCGAATAAACATTTCCCAACTGAGAAACTTATAAAAGTTAAAGAAGGACTGAATGAAACCCTGCGGTATTATAAGCAGACCCGCTTTGGAGAAACCCTGAGTCATCGACTTGTCACAAACAATCATTCTATGTCGACAACCACCTTTACGGCAAAACGCTATATGAAGTTATACGCCTATTTCCCCTATGTTATGCATAACAATATAAAAGACGTGCTGCTAATAAGTTATGGGATAGGAAATACTGCTGAGGCTATTACACGACTCAATAGTGTCAAACGCTTTGATGTAGTAGATATTTCCAAAGATATATTAACCTTAAGCTCAATAATCCATAACGATACAGGATGGTTTCCACTGCAGGATAAACGAACACAAGTCCATATTGAAGATGGCCGCTTCTTTCTGCAAACAACCCCACGCCGCTATGATCTTATTACCGGAGAACCCCCTCCACCTGTAATGGCGGGAGTGGTGAATCTCTACAGTGAAGAATATTTTAAGCTACTAAAATCAAAACTCAATCCAGGTGGAATAGTAACCTATTGGCTGCCCGTACATAATCTGCATAAAGGCGATACGCTTTCTATCATAAAAGCATTCTGCTCAGCATTTAGTGATTGCAGTTTATGGAACGGTGCTGCTTTTGATTATATGCTCGTCGGTTCAAATGGAGGAATTGATAAAGTATCCATTCAACGGCTCAATAAAATCTGGGATTCAAATATCGGCGAGGAACTTAAGCTTATAGGCCTGGAAGAACCGGGGCAGTTAGCCACCACCTTTATGGCTGACTCGAAATTATTAAGCGAAATGACAACTAACAGTCTTCCAGTAACCGATAATTTCCCCCATCGAATTATGCCTAGAAAAAAGGGGGTCGGTCCAAATTATAAACTCAATTTATCTCTTATAAATGTTAGTCACCGTCGCGAGCGCTTCAAGCAAAGTGCTTACATTGCATCCCTGTTTCCGAAAGAACTAAAAACAGATTTCAACCTGGAATCAATATTATTTAAAACTTACTTCTCACTAAATGACCACACCAAGGCTGAATATTGGAATGAATTAAACTATTTGTTAACGAAAACGAAGACAACAACATTACCGTTGCTTTATCTTTATAGTAGTCCCAGAGAACAAGCCATTGTAAATGGCCTGGAGATTAATTCTGATCCTGAATATCTGCTGGCGATGATTAAAGGCAGATTAGTCGAGAGAGAATACGAAAAGACATCCAGTTTATTAAAAAGTTATCTTGACACCTATGGTGATGAGCTTCCTAACCTTTCTATAATGAAACTCTATTATTTGGCTAAGGCTCTTAATAATGACTTAACTATGCAAGAACTAATCGACGTTCAGGTCAATAATAGATCCGATACAGAATATGCAAGCTGGGGTAAATATGTAACATGGATCACGAAGCGATTCTCTATCTCACCAATCTAGAAAAAAGACTGCAAGTGATTTTATTGTGCAACACCACGCCAGTATAATAATATATAGACTAACTAGTCAGCCCTTAAAAATCGCTCAAGGTATTAGTTTCTGAGAAAATAGCAGATGAAGTAGGTGAGAAAAACGACCAGAAATAGTATACTAACCTTCCCTGGCACGACTTTGACATCGTCTTTTTTAAAACATTACACAAAATAGATCGGGGCCCGAATATTCCTATTCGGCGGATGGTCAGCTTGTTATTTCTCAAACAACTGGAAAATTTAATCGATTAAGCCGTTGTTCTGCAATGGAAACGCACCCCGTACTGCCAGTATTCTTGTGGAGAGAAATAATTTACAAAAAAGGTTTTCCATGCCACAGTACCGAGCTGGTGCATTTTAGAAAACGTATTGGACAGGAAGGCTTTGAAAAAATATTCCAGATGAGCGTGGCGTTGCACGATCGAGCCGTATTAGAAGACACCGTCAAATAGATTCCAGACATACACTTTATTGTTCATAATCGTATCGCTAATTTCAGTGGATATACTGTTATCATAGGGAGTAAAATAAAATCTATCATTGAACGGATGTCTAAATCTGCACTACATTCAGACATATATCCAACAAATAACATACTGATAATTAAGGAATGAACAATAGTGTCGATGCGATTTAGCAAAGAGTATGCAATCTCCAGCGTGCTTATGTTTGTGATCATTGCCAGTGCGCTCGATCTATATACCGATCTGGCGCATGGGGCACCCACGTCACATATGCTTAAAGAGCTGGTAATCCTGCTGCTGGCGGCCTTGCTGATTTTCTGGATACTTTACGAACAGCATCTGCAGTCAAAGAAAATTAATAATTTAAGGCAGGAGCTTGAACATATCGATGTGAATCAGAAGTCGATGAACGATTACGTTCTGGCTGCCCGAAAGCAAATCGGTGAAGTGATTGTACGCCAGTTTACCGACTGGAATTTAACCGCCAGTGAAAAAGAAGTAGGCTGGTTACTATTAAACGGTTTGAGCCTGAGAGAGATTTCGGCCCTGCGGGAAACTTTTGAGAAAACGGTACGCCTACAGGCTTCTTCGATATACAAAAAGGCCGGTTTAAATGGGCGACATGCCTTTGCGGCCTGGTTTATAGAGGATCATTTTTAGTCGGGAGGTAGACAGATGAGCGGACAGGCTGGGGCAGCGAAAAAATTCGAGTGGTTCCAGCTAAACATAGACAGTCAATTAATGGTAAGCGTTACGACCATGGTGCATCCTGATGGTTCGGTATCCGGACCAAAAGAATATTTTGAAGGAAAAAAGAAAAATTATACTAGCTGGATGAACTAGAACCAAAGCTTACTGGAATGTTAAAACATATTATTGGACAGTCCACGGCCTGCTTATTGCCATATGATTCGACCTTACCTCCCGTTAATCACGGACATGAATGTGCATGCAATCATAGCTTTATTTTTTCCCCGAAAAATCGAACAGATGATATACGATTGACGATATCTATTAGACGACCCTTAACACCGGAGATGAGCAAACAGATTCGAGACCAAGCCCTACTATTGATGACTTAGCGCCGAGGTAGAGCTAAGGTTTCAAAACATAAATTACAGAGAAATTAAAAATGATGCGAAAAATTTTAAAGTTCCCCTCATGAGCGTAATTTGTTTAATGGAGTTAGATGGCGTACATAGGTTTACAGGCTAATAACATCGATGCTCATGGTTTTTACATGAAGATGAGTTGTGATGGATTTTCCACTCCTGTTGGGCTTCATTAAGATTCCCTGGCGTGTAAAAAGTGTAAAAATTTAGAGCGTAAACATAGCTACGGACAACCACAGATCTGAACATGGACCGCCAATAGTAGAGCCCTTATGAAATCAAATAAAATAAATTTAGACACTGAGTTTTACACTCGCTATCGAGGTGGTTTTTCCGGTATTTTAAAATGGCCCCAGCTCGATGACTTATGGCAAGTGATTACTTGCAAGGCGGATGCGGGCTGGTTTATTTATGCCATTGGCGAACCGCTCCCGGAGCGTTCGGCTTCTGCAGAAACATTAACGGTATTTATTAAAGAGATAACCAAATTGTTAAAAAAGGAACACAAACATGACTATTGTGGAGTCGTTTATGTCGATGATAAAACTGATCCCGAGTTCATAAAAATATATGATCCAAACAATCTTGGGGTGGTTTGTGGTTTCAGTGATAATCCTCCTGTACCGGGCTGGATATTGACTTTAATTAAACCGGAACCATTAGATGAAAATACTTTTTTAACTCAATCCCGGCAACGTTGGTGGCAACGGATATTCCCTGCATGAATATGTCATCATTTTATAGAAATGTTCCATTATTGGCGTTCAGTCAGGCAATGATGATGAGTAGTATGAGTTTGATACTGACTGCATCGGCATTGGTTGGCTATGCACTTGCTGAGGACAAGTCTCTTTCAACCATTCCGGTCGCGGTAATTTTTATCTCGATTATGTTTACCAGCATTCCCGCGTCAATGTTGATGCAACGCATCGGACGTAAAAGGGGCTTTATGTTAGCTACTTTATTCGGCGCCACGGGTGGTGCTGTCGCTACTATTGCAATTATGAAGTCCAGTTTCTGGCTGTTTGTTGGCAGTAGTGTGTTTATCGGTATATTTAACGGCTTTGGAAATTATTTTCGATTTGCTGCCGCCGATTCAGTTGATCATGAACATAAAAGTCGAGCCATATCGTATGTTATGGCGGCGTGGTTGCAGCAATAATAGGTCCGAATCTGGCTAATTTAACTCATGACTCAATTAAAGGCATGCCTTTTGCGGGCAGTTTCATGTCGATTATAGTTATTTATATTTTGGCATTGGTAACATTAAGTTTTCTAAAATTACCATCACTACAGGATTCATCAGATAATAAAAAACTCAACAGGGTGCGACCATTAATTGAGATCGCACGACAACCCAAGTTTATCGTCGCCTTGATTAGTTCTATGCTTGGGTATGGCGTTATGTCTTTTGTTATGACGGCCACGCCATTATCGATGAGTCATCATGCTCATTCATTTTCTGATACTTCGTTCATAATTCAATGGCATGTATTGGGTATGTTCGCCCCATCTTTTTTTACCGGTGCTCTTATTCAACGTTTTGGGGTCAGTCGAGTTATGTTAGTTGGGGTGGTTCTGGGTTTTGCCTGTGTAGCAACGAATCTGCTTGGACATAGCATCTACCATTACTGGTTAGCACTAACGTTACTCGGAGTTGGATGGAACTTTTTATTCATTGCTGGTACTACCTTGCTTACCGAAACTTACCACCCGGAAGAACGTAGCAAGACACAGGCTATGAATGATTTTAGTGTTTTTTCCATGGTTGCCATTGCATCATTATCGGCTGGCTCTCTGCAACACCACTTTGGTTGGCAGGTCGTAAATTATGGCGTTATACCTTTATTGGTAATAATTTTGATCAGTGTAGTCTGGTTGATAATGAACGAAAAAAAACTGGATTATGTACCCGAAGATACCCATCTTAAGTCTAAGTACAACATGGATTAGCTATTTTTTCGGGTGAAGACCATTTTTTTATCTGTCGATAGTTTCTTATTTAGTTTATAACCATCTTCGTTGAACGATTTAATATCGCCTGGGTCGGCTAATCTATTTTTAATGATATAACGACTTAACATCCCGCGGGCCCTCTTGGCGAAGATGCCAATTATTTTATAATCACCATTTTTAAATTCCCTGAACTCTGGTGTTATTATTTCGGCCTTTAATTCAGCAGGCTTGACGGCTTTATAATATTCATTAGAGGCTAGATTAATTAGATATTTTGTTCTGGTTTTCTTGATTTGCAAATTTAAGCCGTCGGTAATAGTCGATCCCCAAAAATCATACAGATTATTACCACGATCAGTTTTGAGTTTTGTTCCCATTTCCAGTCGGTAGGCCTTCATTAAATCGAGCGGTCGTAGTAAGCCATATAAGCCAGATAAAATTCGAAAATGTTTTTGTGCAAATTTAAAGTCATTGTTATTAAATGATGTTGCATCAAGCCCGGTATAGACATCGCCCTTAAAGGCGAGTGCGGCCTGTTTGGCATTTTTTTCAGTAAATCGCCGGGTCCAGGCTTCATAGCGGTCAAAATTCAATTCGGCTATTTTGCTACTGACTTTCATCAGTTCGGAAATATCTAATGACGAAAAATGACGTAAACGATTTATTAATTCCTGAGAGTCATTAAGATAATCAGGTACGGTATAAATACTTGTTTTGGCTGGAGTTTCGTAGTCCAGCGTTTTGGCGGGTGATACCACAATTAACATTGCTGAATGCCTGTATAGGTGTAATTAAAAAGCGAATAGTACCAGAACCAGACTGATTTTAGGAATTGTTCAGCATTATTGTCCGTTATTTGTCGTTCTACTTGAGGTAATTTACCAGGAAAAATTCATATTAAGGTGTATACTATTTGTCTAATTTTATCCTGTAGCCGACTATGCCGAATCTGGAATTTGACTATCAACTAATTGAAAAGTATGACCTGGCCGGCCCGCGTTACACTTCATATCCTACCGCGGTGCAGTTTAGTGATGAATTTTCTCTTGGCGATTACCAGCAGCAGGCCGCCTACAGTAATCAATCAGGGCGTGCCTTATCACTTTATTTTCATCTGCCTTTTTGCGATACCATTTGTTATTACTGTGCCTGTAATAAAATAGTTACTAAAAATCGTAAGCGAGCTCAACCCTATCTGGATCGGCTTTATAATGAAATAAAAATGCAGTCGCAATTATTTGATGGTTCAAGAAAAGTAAAGCAGTTACATTGGGGCGGTGGTACCCCTACGTTCATCAGCCATGATCAGATGCGCGAACTGATGGAAATGACCAGGGCTAGTTTTAACTTGCACGATGACGATAGCGGAGAATATTCTATCGAAATAGATCCACGCGAAGCAGATACTAAAACGATAAGTTTACTTCGGGAACTTGGATTTAACCGAATTAGTCTTGGTGTACAGGATGTTAACCCACGGGTGCAAAAAGCGGTAAACCGTATCCAGCCAATAGAGAAAACTGCAGAAGTAATCAATGCCGCGCGCACTAGTGGTTTTCATTCTGCCAGTATTGATCTGATTTATGGATTACCCCATCAGACAGAAGACAGTTTTGCAGACACACTGGAAACGGTTTTACAGCTTGATCCTGATCGACTCTCTATATTTAATTATGCGCACCTGCCTGATATGTTCAAAACCCAAAAACAGATTAACTCGGATGAATTGCCTTCGGCACGCGTGAAGCTCGGCATCCATGAGAACAGTATTAATACCTTAACGGCGGCCGGATATGTTTATATTGGTATGGATCATTTTGCCAAACCGGATGATGAGTTAGCCATAGCGCAACGTAACCATAATTTGTATCGAAACTTTCAGGGCTATTCGACCCATGCCGATTGTGATTTGATCGGTATGGGGGTGACATCGATTGGGATGATAAATGACAGTTACAGTCAAAATTTACGCGCTATCGATGAATACACTAACAGTATTGATAACGATAAGCTGGCCATTTTTCGTGGTATAACCCTCAAAAAGGATGACAAGTTACGTCGACATGTCATTACAGAACTAATCTGTAATTTTAAATTAGATATAAAAAGCACTGAGAAAAAATATAATATTGTTTTCGCAGATTATTTTTCTTCAGAGTTGTTGACGTTGAAAAATATGCAGGAAGATGGGCTGGTTAATATCAGCGATAGTGCGATTAGCGTATCGGCAAAAGGCAGTTTGTTCATTCGAAATATCTGCATGAGCTTTGATGTATACCTCAAGCATCATAGCGCCCGTTTTTCGAAGGTTTTATAACCTGATGCGCAGGCTGGATGTCTAAATGAAGTGCCTTATATACCGGTGCCTTAAAAAACAGGAGATGTATCTTTATATTCCATTTGATGAAGATGAACAAACGGCGCTGAGTCAGTTGCCTGATCAACTCAATAGTTTAACGGGGCGCCTTGAGAAGGTGATGGAGCTTGAGTTAACTCCGCAACGTAAGCTGGCGCGTGTTGATAGTGTGGATGTGATCAAGGCTTTATCGTCAAAAGGTTTTTACCTGCAAATGCCGCCTGCTGATATTCTGGCTAAAGATATCAGCGTGTTAGACGATCGCTCTGACAGCTTCTAGACACTGTCTATTAGAAATTTCTTAGCTTGCTAAAATGTAATTAATTGCTTATTTCTCATACTAAGTGCACAATGCGCGCAGAAAAATTTCTGTCAGCAATCCATTTGCTGGGCCTTTAAATCTTGATTGGGAATACATTAAATGAAACTTATTTTGTTAGGCGCGCCAGGCGCGGGCAAGGGTACGGTTGCAAAATTATTAACGAAAATGGACGGTTCGGTCCAGATTTCAACCGGCGATATTTTACGTGCTGCAGTAGCTGCGGGTACTGAATTAGGCAAGCAGGCGCAGGCCGCCATGAAAGCAGGTGACCTGGTTTCTGATGATTTAATCATGGGTATCATGGGCGAGCGCTTAAAAGAAGACGATTGTAAAAATGGTTATTTGCTGGATGGATTTCCTCGCACTATTCCTCAGGCAGAAGCCTTAAAAGTTTTACTAGCCGATATGGGTGAAAAGCTGGATGCGGTGGTCAGTATAGAAGTCCCTCGTGACGTTATTCTCGATCGCTTAACAACTCGTCGTACCTGTGAAGGTTGTGGTGAAATTTATAATGTTAAATCTAATCCACCGAAAGAAGAAGGTAAGTGCGATAAGTGTGGTGGCAACGTTGTACAGCGTGAAGATGAGACTGAACAAGCGATCAGTAATCGTCTTGAAGTTTATAACGAAATGACGGCTCCACTGGCTGGCTTCTATGAAAAAGAAGGTTCATTGCTAGCTGTTGAAGCGACCTCTAGCGACGTAGTAATTGATGCTATTAAAAATAAATTAGGTCTATAAACTTAATTTACTTTTGAGTATGAGAAATGATTTAACCGAAGGTATAGTAATATGCCTTCGGTTTTTTTATGTAGGAAATAATCAGACTAAAGTCTGGATCTTCATTGAACTTGAGTTAATATTAAGAATGGAATGAAAAGGTATCAATAAAGATGGCAGCTCATGAATCCAGGCCGTTTTGGTTCTCAAAAACACTGGCGCAACTCAATACTCAGGAATGGGAATCGTTATGTGATGGCTGTGGACAATGTTGTTTGGTAAAGCTGACTGATGAAGATACGGATAAGGTTTATACAACTAATGTGGCTTGTAAGCTTTTAGATATAGAGTCCTGCACCTGTCAGGATTACGAGCACCGTGCCGAGAAGGTGTCAGCGTGTTTGTTACTATCCATTGATAAGCCAGAATTATTCAAGTTATTACCAGAAACCTGTGCCTATCGATGTCTATATGAGAACAGGCCACTACCGGAGTGGCATCATCTTGTTTCTGAAATCAAACAGGCCGTCCATAACAACGGCCTGTCGGTTCGTGATTTTGCGGTGTCAGAAAAATATATCCACCCAGAACAACTCGAAGATCATATAACTTCAGAGTTGTAGCTAAAATTGTTGTTCTCCAAATCCATATGAATCTTCAAGTAACTGCAATACGCCTTCGTATTCCTGTTTATTTGCTGCTGCCAATGTGGGTGAAGCAAAGCGTTTGCGTAAATTTTTTGTTGCCTGCTGGCCTTGTTTGCTTAGTAATGCTTTGCGGATTTTAATCACATCCTGGTGGTTAAATTTCGTACTAACGGTTATGGCTTGTCCTGAAACCGGGTTTGATGAAAACAAAATTTTGCTATTTTCGCGTTTAGGATCAACTTTTTTATAGATTTTCTCCGGCAGAATTGCTGCCTCACATTTACCCGCCATCATCGCACTATAGATGTTCCGCCAACCTTTTATGGGAACCAGGATGGGCAGCCGCATCGGGTTTTTAAATTGATTGTACAGGCGCAACGTCCCCTGATTGGGTGGGTGATGACCACAGACCCGTTTCCCTACCAGGTCATCTACTTTCGTTATTATAGCATTGTTGCGGTTAGCCACAAATTTAAATATAAACCCGCCTGGGATCTTGACGACGGGTGTGTGTTGTATTTTGGTAATGCGCCAGCTTACAAAGTGCGGACCATCAAAGACTATGTCATATTTGCCTTTACGCATATCAGCAGAATAGGTTAGCCAATTTCCTGGATGTTGATACTCAATATTCTTACCCAGTACCTGGCTAAGATACGATGCAATGGGGCCATATGTGTGTTTGCCTTTTTCAAGATTTTCTCTTGGCGGCGCAGTGAAGATTATCGTATTTTTGGCCAGGGTATTCAGTGTTGGCAGTGTGAGTAAAAGTAATACCGACGATATTTGAAGTAATTTTGCTACTTCGCGCAGTCTTTGCACATTCATAGAAACCTCTATTTGTATTTTTGAGATAAGTATTATTCATTCATCGGCAATTTCCACATAAAATTTATGTTTTAATTATATTTTGACAATTGTTTACATAATCGGTTGATAAATATACAAAATTACCAATATTCTAATTATTTTTTTAAGTATCAACTCAGGTGGCAAGTTGAAAGACCTCAAGGAAAATTAGTGTATCAAGCCAGTTGGTGGATGACGGTTGATATGGTGGAGGTGAGGGTCTTGAGATCATCACGATTAATCACATAAGGTGGCATCAGGTAGACCAGCTTCCCAAATGGCCGTACCCAAACGCCTGCCTTGACGAACTGTTCAGTGATCGATCTCATCTCAACAGGTTGTTGTAATTCTACAACTCCGATGGCCCCCAGCACGCGGACATCGGCAACCTGCGGCAATCCCGCACACTCCGCCAAACCTTCACGCAGCCCGATTTCGATGGCCATGATCTTTTGCCGCCAGTCCGATTCCAGCAATAACTGAATACTGGCGAGAGCGGCCGAGCAGGCCAGTGGATTGCCCATGAACGTCGGTCCATGCATAAACACGCCGGGTTTCGACTGGCCTATGCTATCGCTGATATCTTTTGTGGTCAGGGTGGCGGCCAGGCTTAAATAGCCACCGGTCAGGGCCTTGCCAATGCACATAATGTCGGGCGATACATTGGCATGTTCACAGGCAAACAAACGCCCGCTACGCCCAAACCCGGTGGCGATCTCATCGAGGATTAACAGGATATTATGCTGGTCACACAGCTGTCTTACTTTATATAGATAGTCAGCTGAGTAAAACCACATACCACCGGCACCCTGGACAATGGGTTCCAGAAAAACGGCGGCCAGTGTATCTTGATTCTTCTTTAACGCCTCGGCAAAGGGGGCGATGTCCTGTTCGCTACAAGTCTGGCCAAAGCGGCAGTTCGGTCGTTCAACAAAGTGTTGTTTATTGAGTACGTCAGAAAACAGATTGTGCATGCCCGTCACCGGATCACATATCGACATCGCTCCGAAGGTGTCACCGTGGTATCCACCTCGCAGCGATAGAAATTGCGTACGCTGTGGCTCATTTTTTGCCTGCCAGTACTGCAAGGCCATTTTCATGGCGACTTCCACGGCAACCGAACCTGAATCGGAGTAGAAAATGGTTTGTAATGGTGTGGGGGTTAGCTCAATCAATTTCTTACCGAGCTCAACGGCGGCTGGATGGGTCAGGCCACCAAACATCACGTGCGAGACCTGATCGATCTGAGCTTTTAATGCCTGATTCAGGACGGGATGGTTATAGCCATGAATGGCGCTCCACCAGGAGGCCATACCATCAATAAGCTCACGACCATCGGCCAGTGTCAGAC
>ENA-ORDP01001018-ORDP01001018.1-marine-sediment-metagenome-genome-assembly--contig:-NODE-1018-length-16342-cov-5.586787_pt1 | contig 16342 bp, 12 predicted proteins | sample MGYA00248627_ERZ508539 | MGnify/ENA primary metagenome ERZ508539 (study PRJEB26208, sample SAMN05571518) | marine sediment metagenome | biome: deep sea; feature: Hydrothermal vent; material...
CCACGGCGATCTTGTTTTTATCAATCCCCCGGGCGACCAGGTTTTCCTTGAAGGACGGCGTCAGGGCGGCCACCGCCGCCGAGCGCCGGTAGAGAAAAAGCTCCAGCTTTTCAATCAGACGCAACCCCAGGCCGTTCTTCACGGCGCCGACGGCGGCAATCGAGGCCGGCCATAAATCGCCCAGCTCGAAAACGAACGGAACGTGTCTGGCGGCGCCCAGGCCCCAACCGGCGACGGCGGCGAAAAATTGCGGCGAAGTGGCGCAGATCACGCCCGGTTTCGGCTGTGACAGCCCGGCGATGAAGCCGCTTGCCATGAAGCTCAGAAAATCCAGCGTCCGGCGAACGACCCCCCGGTTGGCGGCGATGAAGGTCTTGACCCGGACCACGGTAATGCCGTCCATGTCCTCGGTTTGCCGCCAGCGGTTTTCGTACCCCGGAAAGATTTTGCCGTGGGGGAAATTAGGCGCCTGGGTGATGACGGTGACTTTGTGTCCCCAGCGCACCCAATAAAGAGCGCGTTCATAAACCCGGGTGGCGGCGGCGTTGGTTTCCGGTGGAAAATTTTCGCTCAGGAACAGGATTTTCATGGGCTTCGCCTACCGCTTGTTTTTTTGATATTCCAGCCGCCGAGCCGGGCCAGTAAAACCATGACGACAACTAGCGCTCCGATGAGCGCCGGCCAGCGTTGGCCGCTCGCCGCCAGCACCGCCAACGCCACCAGAAAAACATTTGCCATGGCCACCGAGGCGGCCACCCGGGCGTGGCTTTCACCACGCTTGACGGCGGCCTGATAGAAATGTCGGCGGTGCGGCGTCCACACTTTTTCGCCGCGAAGTCCCCTTCGGGCCAATGTGATGGTGGCGTCGGCAAGAAAATAAAGCGGCAGTATAAGCGCCGCCGCCGGAAAACCCTTGGCGGCAAGGGTGAGCAACAGCCAGCCCGAAAAAAAGCCGATGGGAACGCTGCCCGCGTCGCCGAGAAAAATTTTCGCCGGTTGCCAGTTCCAGTAAAGAAAGCCCAGCGCCGCGGCGGCCAGGGAAAGCCCGAAAAGCCCGGCGTTATCGTCACCCCCCGCCACCAAGGCGACCAGAAAAACACCGATGCCGATGGCGGCGGTCTCCACGCTCGCCATGCCGTCGATACCGTCCATGAAGTTGAAGAGATTGATGAACCAGAGCCAAAGCACCCCCGCCGCGATTTTATCGAGCATTGGCGGCAGGATACCGGCGAAAAAAAGCCCCCGGTCCGCCGTGGCGTAAAGAACGGCGGCCACCGCGGCGGCCTGAGTGGCCAGCCGGAGCGGCGGCGAGAGGTCTTTCAAGTCGTCGGTGAAGGAAATCACGGCAAGGAAAACCCCGCCCGCCAGCAACAGCCAAAATTCCTCGGTAACTATTGGAACCATTGGGACCATTGTGGTCTTGGCATGGGAAAGGACGGCGATCAGGCCCCAGGCGACGACGACGACCGCGATCACCGCTATCCCGCCGCCGCTCGGCGTCGGCTTGGTGTGGGACGAACGCTCAACGGGATGGTCAATGAGGCCGCGTCGGGAGAGGACTTTCAGCGCCAGCAGGCTGGCGGCAAAGGCGGCGGCGAGGCCGGCGAAAAAAACGATAACGGCGACGGTTAAATCCATGCCGGGGAGTGTATAGGCAACGCCGCCTTCCAACAAAAAAAAGCGCATAAAAAAACGCCCCGGGAAGGGTCTCTTCAGGCGTTGGCGATATAGCGGCTGCTGAAGGCGATCCCCACCAATCCCGGCAGCAGATAGCGGAGGTGGGACAACAAGGCGACGCCTGCCATAAGCTCCGCCGGCGCCCAGGGGGCGAAAAGAAGGATCAGGGCCAGATCGCGGGTTCCGATGCCGGCGATGGTCACCGGCAGCAGGCCGATAAAAACCGCTGCTGGAACGTAGGCGAGGATGGCAATGGCCGGTCCCTGAAAGCCCAGGGCCTGGAAAAAGAAATAAAACTGAGAAACATGAACGGCCCAGAGGATAAGTGACAGGGCGGAAATTTTGACAATCCTGCGTGAGCGAAAGACGCCACGGACGAAATCTCTGGATTCATCGATAAAGCCGGAAATTTTCGGCAACCGCCGGAATACCCTAAGCCCCCATGAATCGGTTCCGCCGGTCAGGTGAACCAGAAAATAAAAAGCCGCCGCGCCAAGCACCGCTCCCCCCCCCGCCCAGGCCCCGGAAACATAAGCCCCGCCGCCGCCGAGCACCGAAAGCCCCGCCATCATGAGAAGTGTTAGCGCCGTCACGTCGAGGACGCGTTCCAGTATGACGGCGGAAAAACAGGTCTTGAGGCCGATCCCGGTCAGACGGTGGACGAAATATCCCTTGGCCAGGTCGCCGCCTTTCGACGGCAGGATCATGGAAAGGGAACTGCCGGCCAGCACGGCGCCGAAAGAATCCGCAAAACCGATCCGTTCCGCCAAAAGAATTCTGACAAGCAAAGGCCGGATCACATAAACAGGTAAAAACATCAAAAGGCCCAGCCCGAACCACCGCCAATTCATGGCGGCGAATTGGCGGCCGAAGGCGTCAAGATCGATACGTGAAAAAATAACATAAAGAATGACCGCTGAAACCAGGAACGCGGCCAGACGTTTCAGGAGTTTTCTGTTCAGTTTTTCGGCCACGTGCGCTCAACCTCGATCTCGCCGGTCTTGTTGAAATCATCAACCCGGCCTTTCAGATCGACCCAGGAAAAAATCCTCGACGGCGCCCAGGAATTTGAAGACGCCGTATAAATGGTGGTCAGGTCGCTGCTCGACGAAAGTCCAGAAATCCGCACCGATTGGGCCGTCCGCGAAAGCCTGTCCTTTACCACGATTCCATTGCCGTCTACTTCGATGCGTCTGCGCACCCGGACCGGGAAGGGACTTTTTCGTTTGATAAGGAGATACTGGATAATTCCCCGCAACAGGTTCGGCGCCAGCCGGCCAATGGTGTAATTCAATAACCGCAGAACGGCCATCTTCGCCGTCGAGGGCAAAATGGTATTGGGTATTTTCTCGAAATCCGCCGAGACTTCGATAATGTCCTTTCCATCGCCGCCGACCGAAACGGCAATATCCGAGCCGCCTTCGATAGCCGGCGCGTATACGCCGCCGCCGCTCTTCGTGACCACCAGGCCGGTATCGGAAGCCATCGGACCGGCTTTCGTCGATGCCTTGACCACGCCGCCCTTGTTCAGGGAAACGACGGCGTGAATTCCATTGCGGCGGACGGTGATCAGCCCGGCCCGGTCGTATCGGCGGACGCCGTCTTCCGGTCGCCAGTCGGGGCATGTTTGCCGGTCCGCGAAATCGAGCCAGGATTGAAGGTAATTGTACTGGTAATGGCAAAAGGTGCGGTTTTCGTCCAGATAGCCGCGGCGGCCTGTTTTGAGAGAATCCAGGAAGCGGTCGGCGACGTAGCGCGCCGGTCCCATTTCCGCCGCCAGAAGCTCAAACCCGTGGGGGAAAAAATGATAGCTGTTGCGGCTGCCGACCTCGCCGCCCATGGAGCCGTCCTCGCCGACCATGTCGGCGGCCAGCGTCACCGCCCGGGCGAGAGGCCCGGTCAGGACATCGTCGCCGGTAATTCGCCGCAGATAGGCGAGGAAGGTAAGGGTGAGAGTATGGTATCCGGGGTCGAAGCCGCCGTATTCGGGAAACCAGCCTTCTTCCGTCTGCCAGCCCAGAACCCGGTCGCGGCAGATATCCGATTGACGGCGCAATGCCGCGTCCCCGGTCAGTTCCGCCGTTGACGCCAGACCCAGCGCCGCCAGGGCATGGTGGTTGGAAAGCCGCCCCGTTTCATGCTTGCCGGCCAGCCATCCGGCGCGCCGGCCCAGGAAAGCCAGGATATCTTGGTCATCCACCGTCAAAACCCGGGCCGCCTCCGCCATCGCGTAAAGGGTAAAGGCGGTGGACCCCATGGCGCGTTCGAAGGGATAAAAATCGTCGTTGGAGCCGTCTTTGTGGGCGCTGCGCAACTGGTTGCGGATGACGGCGAGGGCGAGGTCGCGGATTTTTTCGGCGCCGTAATAGACATTGCCGGGAAAGGAATGGGCATAGGCCAGGGCCAGTGGAAAGGCGAACTCGCCGTACATGCCTCCTTGGTAGTCGATGGATTTATAGAGCCAGAATTGACGATCGCCGCAGCCGTAAGTCGGCGACAAGGGGTTCTGGTCGAGCATGCACAAAACCTGGGGCATATAGCGCAGGCCTTCGGCGGCATAGAGATCCCGGGTGGCGTTGGCGTTCATTTGTCGGTGTGTTCCGATAAATCCGCTTCGTTCAATATGGATAAAATAACTTCAAGCTGCCTTTCGGCGCGGCTGGCGATGTCCGGCAAGGCCTTGGCAATGGTTTTTCTAATTTGCTCTCCGTTGTCGATCAGGGCCAGGGTCCGCTTTTCAAGGGACGCCGCCGCATCGCCGGAATCCAGGCTCCATTCCTCAAGGCCGAAATGGGCTAGAAGCTCACGATATTTATGTCCCCAGCCCAAGGCAAGCACCGGCAAGCCCAAGGCAAGCGCCGTGACCAGCCCGTGAAAGCGCGATACCACGGCGCAATCCGCCGCCGCCATGCACGACTTGATGGCGGCATAGTTCATATCCCAATCGGCGTAAAAGAGGAAATCCTGCTCCACCCCGCCGCTTAACGAGGCGGCGATACTTTTTATAACCGCAATATCGTTGTTGCGCGGCTTATCGCCGTTGGCGCTTCTGGTCGCCATGGGCAAAAGCACGATGGCGAAGCCTTGACTTACAAGCGTCCTGGAAAGGGCCGCCAGGATAGAGACGTAATCAATGCCGTTTTTTCGACAACGGGCATGAACCAACGAACTGGGATTGATGCAGACAAGGCCCCGTCCTTCCGCTTTGGCGCGGCGCAGGCGTTCCAGAAGCCGCTGATTATCGGCCTCGTTTTCCCGGCTCAGCGCATAGGCGGGCTTGTGGAGAAAAGCCAAATCCGGCGCCCCGCCGCAAAGCCGGTCCGAAAGCCCCAGTCCGGTCAGATGAGAAACCGTTTCCGGTCCACGGCCGAAAATAAACCGGCAACGGGGAAGGAACATCCCGGCCAGCAATCCGTTCAGCGCCCCTTTGAAGGGGCCTGCGGCCTGGGCGCATTTTACCACCGGAACACCGGCCAGCATGGCCGGCCAGATGCTGAGAACATTAAACGGCAGGAAAATTTCCCGGCCGTCGGAAAAGGAAATGCCGGCAATATCCAAAAGAACCACCGATCCGCGCAGCGCCGCCATTTCCCGGGGGAGCAGGCGGTCCGGCCAGCGCAGCCCCAGCTTGCCCCAGCACCAGACCCATAAAGCGGCCGGCAGATGAATAAAAACCAATGCTCCAGGCCGGGCGCTCAGCACCGTTACCGCCGGATCGCCGACCAGCCTTCCGTCCGCTTCCGGATAATAGGAAAAAACGTCGAACTTCACATCGGGGAGCACTTCTTTGATCCGCCCGACGATGGTTTCCAACATAGCCTCGGCGCCCCGGTTGCCGGAAACCGTTCCCCCGATGACGGCAATCCTCTGGGTGGCCGGGGCGGCCATTGCGGTCATTAAAGGCTCTCCAGAAATTTAAAAAAATATAGATAGACTTTCAAAAACGGTCGGGGAATCCGAAAAATAAGCTTGCCGAAAGTCTTGCTCATGCTCCACCGCCAATTAAGCAGGGCGATATGGGCGCTGATCCGGTCGTTCCACTTAACAGGTTCAAACACCTTATCCTTGAGCTTCAGCCCATGAAACTTCGCGGCGCTTACGCGCGCGCTGACGTTATAATGAAACGGCCCGGTCCGGGCCTGGCCGTCGAGGATAAGCGAAGCTGCAATGGGTTTCGTCTCTATCGCTCCCGCCCGGACGGCGCCATCGAACATGTTCCGCCCGGCTTGCGTCCGCGCAATGACGCCGGAATATTTTATCGGCGTATTGCGAAGCTTCAACGACCACACGTCGCCGCTGCTTATATCGGCCTTGTATCCGTAATGGTCATGGCACTGGAAACATTTTTTTTCCGACCAGAAATAAAGATTCTGGTAAAGGCCGAAACGCGAAGAAAAAGAGCGCTTGCTCTCCATGCCGTTATCGAAGGTGGCGCTCAGTTCCCCGCGCCATAGACCGCTTCGGAACCGATAGCCGTTTATTTTGCTTCCGGTTTCCCGCTCCAGGACGCGGGCGACCCGGTCGACCAGCGGCGTTTCCGAATTGTGGCCGCAGACAATGGCGATGAGCAACCGGACTTTTGCGCCTGTTGAATCTTCGGACGTTTCTTTTTCCATGCGCCGGCGGATAAATTCTATGTCGCAAGGCAGGCCCACCACGGCAAGGTCGCCTTGAAACTTTTCAATAAGAGGCAGGGCTTCCCTGGCAAAGTACACCGGAACGTATTTGCTGCCTTGTGATTGAAGAATTTCCGTCTTGTTGCGAGCGATAAAAAATTCCGCCCGGACCTTGCCGTCACGGATTACGGAACGGCAGACAAGGGCGCCGTCGATTTTTCCTTTCTCCAGAAGGTCTATCAAAATCGCCGAAACAACGCCGCCCGAAGCGGCATTTGTCCGCAAGCTCCCGTCAAGAGCATGGGCCAGGTAAGCGCCAAGGTTCGCGCCGATATATTTTTCCGCCGCGCCCTCCGGCCAGGCCCGCCGGGTAAGGGCGCCGATCGTACCGGCAAGGAGTCGCGTCATTGAAGCCATGATTAGCCGCCGCGTCCGTTTTTTTTATCTGTCGTCCCTGACGGCGGGCAGTCAGGCATCAGGCGCCAGAGAATCATGTTCCCGGTTTTAGTGTTCGGAGACTTCAAGGTGCGCGACCCGAAAAGAGAATAAGGCGTTGAAGACAGCCGCTCCAAACAATTCCGCGACGCCAGGTCGGCGACCGCGGTATTGATGGTATCTTTCTCAATTCCGGTGGCCTTGTCGTATTCAGGAAGCAGGAGATGGGAAATTTTCTGCGCCTTTAGCTGTGCATAAAAACGGTCCGGGGTAACCCGACCGTCCCGGGCGTCGATCAGGGCCTGGGAATAGGGGGCGGAAAAGAACGTCGGCGCCTTGATGTAATACTGTAACTGCCGTTCCCATATATAAAGACGCCTAACATCCGGCGTCGCGTTTACGACCGGGACGGCCGGATAGCCGCGCAGGTTTTCGCTCAGGAAGGCATCGCTGTTCCGGCCGGAGAAAAAATATTCCAGATAAGCTTTGCTGAAAAGTCCCTGGGCGGCGAAATTGACCGCCAGGGACAATACGCCGGCCAGAACCAAGGCCCGGCGACCACCCGGCCCGGCGAAGCCTTTTTGCGCCGCCACCTGAAGCGGGATCAAAAGCGCCGGTATGATGGGCAGCAGGTGGCGGGGTTTCGGAATGGCGCCGAACTTTATCCACAATAGATAAAAAACAACGACGGCGACGGAAACGGGAAACAACGGACTTTCAAAAATCCGCCGCCGGTCTTTCCAGGCGCCGATAACGGCAAATGGCGCGATCAACAGGAAATATGGGCCAAGGCCCACCCGCCCCGATTCTATGGCCGCCGGTGGGAAAAGGGTGGCGATGACGGGATAGGAAAAAAACCAGTGGAAGCCGCTGATTACGCTGCTCCGCGCCGCCAGATAGGCTTTCAGGCTTTGCGCGAAATCGGCATTCCAGTAATCGGGGTTGGCGAGACCAAGCGTGTCGGCGAGACCGAACATCAAGGGAAAGACGGGATCGCCGGAGTTATAAAAATTCCACCCGTACCACTGGCCGCCGGCCGCCAGCGCCGCCAGTCCGAAAATCAGACCCCTTTTGAACCGGTCCTTTCCCGAAATCAGCACCGTGACGCCCACCGCCGCGACAAAAAGCAAGCCGGTCAACTTGGCCGCCGCGTAAAAACCGGCGCCGAGGGCGGCCAGCGCAATGGGGTTCAGGGTCCGCGACCGCCAGCCGTCGGCCAGGCCGACCGCCGCCACCAGGACGAAAAGTGCTAGGCGTGCTTCCACCTGTCCCGACCCGGCCCCGTAAATCATCGCCGGCATGGTCTGGAAAATCACCGCCGGCATCAGCGCCCAGGCAAAAGGCAGCCAGCGGCGGAGGAAGGCAAAAAGCAGAACCGCCGCCATCCAGCCGCTGACCAATGTCCAAAGCGGCAGCGCCGCCTTGCCGCCCATGGCCAGCGCCGCCGTATAGGTCATGTGGACTAGAAGGGGAGCCGCGCCGGAAAAGGCGACCGGCGTGAAGGTCACGGCGCTTTGTTCAACGAAGCGCCTGGGAAGGTTGAAATGATAGGCCAGGGTGTCGGCGTCCACCGGCGGCGCCAAAGCCTCGACCAGATCCAGGGAAAACGCCACCGCCGCGAACAATAAAAGCGCCAGGGCGGCGAAAGAAAGCGTGGCGGCGTTTTCACGGCCCGATTTCGCCGCCGGATGGGAAAAGTGAAGCCCGTTGCCGAGCGCCATAACGAGAGCGATCGGCCAGATCACGGCGGGGGTCATCATTGCCGCCACGCCGGGCCAGAATAAAATCCATCCCAGGACGCCGAACCCGGTGGCAAATGCGAGGGCGGTGCGTTCCAGCCCGTTCCGGCGCCGCCACAATCCCAATGCATGAAGCGTCGCCGCGCCGCCGCCGGTGCAGGCCCCAAACAAGACAAGGACGGCCAGCGCGGCGGTCATGATCCGGTCAGAATACCGAGGATGGGTTTGATCATGCCGCGGAACTGGACGATATAAAGGGCGAAGATAATCACCACCCAGGCGATCAGGGCGTATTCAACTTTCGACGTCGGTTTCGATTGTGATGACCGGGACATGGTTGCGGAGTCGCTTATTCAGGTTTGGATTTTTTGTCTAATTCGGCGCGGCGTGTTCTCAATCGTATTTCTTCCAGCAATCGCCTATTCGCCGCCATCAGATCGGCTATCAGGCCCAAAATCCATGTTTGAAAACCGATAAGCAGAAGAATCGCCGCCAGGATCAGGCTGGGAACGTAAGTACGCCCCGGTTCCGGAAAGAAATAGAATAGAGACAGCCAGCGTATTCCAAGCAGAAAACCCAGCGTAAAAGGGATGCTTCCCAAGATGGTAAAAAAACGAAGCGGCTTGTAGAGCATGAAAATGCGGACGATGACCATAATCGAGCGCCCAACATAGGAAGGAACACTTTTGACCAGACGCGACGGGCGCAGAACTTCGTTCACCCGGACCGGAACCCAGGTAATGGGGATTCCCTTGTGGCCCGCCTGGATGATCGTTTCCAGGGTATAGGTGTGGTCGTTGAAAACATTTAGCTGCATGGCGGCGTTCCGGGACATGGCGCGAAAACCGCTCGGCGCGTCGGGGATGTCGGTGCCGCTGACCACGCGCACCGCCCAGCTGCCGAGTTTCTGAAGAAACTTCTTGGCCGGGGAAAAATGTCCGACGCTGTCGATGGGCCGGGCGCCGACGACGATTTCCGCCGTCTTTTTGATAACCGGCTCGATAAGCTTCACCATGTCGTCGGCGTTGTACTGGTTGTCGGCGTCGGTGTTGATGATAATGTCGGCGCCGCCGGCAAGCGATGCCTCCAGTCCGGCCATGAAGGCCCTGGCCAGTCCCTGGTTGACCGGCAAATCGACTATGTGTTCGACGCCCAGTTCCCGCGCCACGCGGACCGTGCCGTCGGTGCTGCCGTCATTGATTATAAGGCGTTCGATCACGTCGACGCCGGGAAGGGTTTTCGGCAGGGCGGCGAGCGTGATCCCAAGGGTCTCTTCTTCGTTGTAGCAGGGAATTTGGATAATCAGTTTGGTCAAAACGATAAAATCCCTTTTCATGGACAGAAGGGGTTAAATACCATATCCATAACCGGAAAATAACCTCCGGATTTTCCGTGACCCGCTACAGATTCTCTGCTCCAGACTTTAAATCATCCGCGGTCGGTCTTTTTTTCGGCCTGGCGGCGTTTTTGATGCCCCTGGTATCCTATGCCCGGACCCGATTGATCGTCCCTGTCGTCGTTCTGGCGGCGCTGGCGGCGCTTGGCGCTATCATCGTCCGCCATGAAAAACCGCTACCGCTTCCGGGCCGCCTTCTCTGGCCCGCCGCCGGGCTTTGCCTGTGGGCGGCGATCAGCATCCTTTGGGCGCTCGATGGCGAATTGGCGATAAGGGGGGTTTTGAAACTGACCGGTAATATAGTCCTCGGCGCGGTTCTTGTCGGCCTCGCCCCGCGCTTGCGCGATAGTGAAAGCGTCTGGATAGGCCGCGCCGTGATCGCCGGGTTCTGCTTATCGCTTATTCTGCTTCTCGGCGAAGCCTTTAGCGGCGGCTTGATAAGCTTGAAATTACGCGGCGCCGTTCCCAGCGCCGCCGGCTATTACTGGCTTAACGGCAACGCCGCCGTTCTAAGCATTATGATCTGGCCGCTGGCCCATCTGATTCCGGGCGGCAAAAAGAAAGCCTATCTGATTGTCCCCTTCGCCCTGCTGTTGGGGGTCGATACGTTTCTCAACTACGCGACCGGCGCCTGGGTGGTGATTTCAGGCGTCGTTGTCGCTTCGATATTTTATTTCTGGCGGCAAAAGGCGGCGAAGGTGTTCGCGCTTATTATCGCCGCCGGCGTCATGGCGGCGCCGCTGATACCGGGGAAGGTCATCGATCCGGCTGCCTTCGGCAGGATCGACGGTTTCCCGAATGCCGCCGTCCACCGCTTTTACATCTGGGATTTCACGGCGAAAAAAATTAAAGAAAAGCCGCTGCTCGGATGGGGCATGAACGCCGCCCGGATAATCCCCGGCGGTAAAGATAGAGCGGTCGACAAGGTCCGTGGCGACATGGGCTATATCATGCCGCTCCATCCCCACAATTTCGCCCTTCAGGTATGGCTGGAATTGGGTTTCCCCGGCGCTCTGCTGCTGGCGGTCTTTCTCTATCAACTGATCCGGCGGTTGAGCGCCCCCGACATCGACCGCACGGCGGCGGCGCTTTATGCCGGGCAGTTCACCAACGGCCTGGTCTTGATCGGCTTCGGGGTCGGCGTCTGGCAGAGCTGGGTCATGGTGTTGTTCTGGTTTACCGCCGCGCTCAGCATCATTACTTCAAGGGTGGCGGCGGCGGAATAGAACCCCGGCTGATTGCGAAATCAGGTTAACCGGCAAAACGGCTAAAACTCCGAATAAACCGATGAAGTCCCCCTTGGCGAGGAAGGCCCGGGCGGCCTCGTAATGAACGGCGAGCACCCGGTTCCAAAGATTGCCCAGAACTCCCCCCGGTCGTCCTTTCAAGGAAGCGGCGTGACGCCCCGCCACCCGGAGCGTGCAGCGGAGCCGTTGCCGGGTTTTGCCGGTGATGCCGCCCGGAGACGGATAATAAAGAGTTAGGGGGTCGTCGAAGACGCTAAATTGCGCGCCCGGCGCGGCGGTCATGGTCAGCCACAGGTCAAAATCCTGGGCGGCGGCCAGGGCCTCATCGAAGCCGCCGGCGGCGACAATGGCGTCGCGGCGGGCGAGGACCGTGCTGGCGCCTATAAAGCCCTTGCGGTAAAGGCCGACGAAGGGATCGGGCATGCCGCGAAAACGCCGGGCGCAGGCTACGTGTTCGCGCCTCTCCCCCCGGATCGCCAGGAAGTCATGGGCGGTAAGGACAAAATTTCCTTTCGCCATTTCCCCAAGCGACCGTTCAAGATGTTCCGGCAGCCATTCATCGTCGGCGTCGAGAAAGGCGATGTAAGTCGAGGCCGCCGCCGAAAGCCCCCGGTTGCGGGCCGCCCCCGGTCCCCGGTTGGATTGTTCGATGACCATGAGGACGCCGTCCTCGAAAATGTTCGATAAGGCGCGGGCCGCTTCCGCCGTGCCGTCGTCGGATCCGTCATCGACGACGATCACCAAGACAGGCTGGACGGTCTGGGCGGCGACGCTTTTGAGCGCCCGGCCGATGACCGCCGCCGCCCGGTAGGCGGGAATTACGACGCTGACGGTCATTTGCTCTCTACCTCTATGGTCATGACCGCCGTCCAGGGAAAGGCCGCCTCGGCCCTTATTTCAATAACCGTTGCCGCGCCGCCGACGCCGTAGGCGGGCCAATAGGTGGCGGGCGTTAAAGTCACATCTCCTCCGGGGATTAGGCGGAATATTCGCTCTCCGGCGGTTATCGTTACGATTGCGTCTTCTTCCATCCGGGTGGCCAGCGTGGTCACCAGCCGCCGGGTTACGCTGTGGCGTCCCGCGCCGCGCACCCGGTCTTCGATCGCCAGTCGGGATTCTCCGAATTTCCACGACCGCACCGCCGGGCCGACCCCTTCGAGGCGGCTGAAACCGCAATGGGTCAAGCTCAGGGTGTCTTCGCCGCGAACGATTTCGGGCGGCGGACCGCAAACGCCTCGCCGGAAGGCGTCGGTGTAATAGGGCTTGTTGGCGGGATATGGATTTTGGCCGTCGATGGTCAGGCCGTTATGGGCCATGGCGGAAACATAATAATCGCTTTCCGCCGGTTCGCGGTAACTGCCCCGGCCGGGGTCGATAAACAACGGAACGCCTGCGTAATGAAGCTCGAAACTCCCGCAATCCTGATGGCCGTGGCCGGGCATGGCCGGCCAGCCGCCGGGGCTTAAATGCCATAGCCCCCGCCAGGGGCCGAAATCGGCGCGCCGCCAGCCGTCGGCGGCAAGGGTTTCTTTATCCGGCGGCCCGGCGCCGTCGCGCAGCGCCGCCAGGGCGTCGCGCTCGCCGCCTTCCAGCAGCCCTGTCCAGCCGTTTTCCGTATCGCCGCCCGCCATCAGGCCCGCCAAATGTTCCGGCGGGCAGTCGGGCGAGACGTCGCCGATCAGGGGCATGCCGCCCGGAAGGGTGAGGAGGGGCAAAATACCGAGGGCCTTGGCGGCAATTTTTTTCAGATCGGCGGCTTCCGGCCGCCCGTGGCGACGCGCCGCAAGCCAGCAATCGGCATACTGGCGGGCCAGCAACAGGTGGTAGTGGCTGGAACCTTCACGGAGCACGCCGGAAGGAAGAAATATTCGTTTCGCTTCTTCCAGCAATATCCGCCGTCCGGCCTCGATGCAGTCTTCCAGCCCCAGTTCCAGCCCCAGCCGGTAAAGTCCCCGGCCGTTGTCGGCCAGATGGTTGGAGGTGTTGTGATCGCCGAAATATTCGAGGTTGGCGAAAATCGCCGGGCCGTGGGCGGCAAGCACCGCCATGGTGTCATTGGCTGGCCCGGGCAGGCCAAAACGCCTGGCGAAGTCGAGAATATTGACCACCCGCTCGGCCGCCGTATAGGGGTGCCAGGGCCAGTCTCCACTTGGTTCTCCGTAACGGACCCGCCAGGCCAGCCAGATGTTCGCCACCCAGGCCGGGTCGGCGCCGCCGCCCATAAGCGGCAGCCAGGCGAAGCGGTGCAGGGCGAGAAAGCTTTCCCGGTCGGTGAAAGGGCGCTCAAACAGGGCCTCCGCGCCGCCGGGCGGGACGGTAACGTTCTCTCCGCCGAGCGGCAGGGTAATAGGGCCGGTTATTGGCGGCGGCGGCGGCATTTCGCTGAAATTGCCGGCAGCCGTTTTTGCCGTTACCGACAGTCCCGCCAGATATGGCGGACGGCTGGCGAACGGCGGTTGCGGCGGCCGCAGGCGCAAAAGCCGCCCGATTGTCCAGCGGCGCAGCACCGGGTCGCCGAGAACCTGCCCGGCCTTGCGCCGCAATACGGCAAAATATCCCGGCGCTTCGTCCATTTTTCTTTCCGGCGTCAGCCATTGCCGCCATATGTTCAGATCAGGCGGATCGAAAATATCGCTTTCGGCAAATCCCGTTGACGGCGCGGGATTTTCAAGGGCGGCGGCCAGTCCGCATGTGTCGGTCTCGACCGTTTCAACGGCTATCCCTTTCGGCAATCCTTGGCCGATCATGCGGGCGGGCAAAAAGCGGATCACCGCCACGCCGCCGGCCAATGCTTCCAGGCCGACGGTGGTCGATGCGTATAAGACCGCCGCCACCGGCCCGGCCCGGCAAAGCGGCCCCGATGCGCGGCGCAAGGTGGCGGTTTCGGTGAAAGCAAGCGGGGTCAGGGGGTGGCAGCGGACGATGAAGTTTCGCCCCGCCTTTGCCAAAGGCTCGATCGCCGCCATCATTTCATCGGCGATGATCCGCGCCCCGGGCAGGGCGGCGAAGACCGGTCCTTTCGGATCGTGTCTGAGCTTCGCCATGGCGCTGAAACGCAGGCCGCCGCCGGCGGTCAGGCGCTCATCGGGCAGGCCTAAATCCCGCAATGGCCTTTCCGCCGCCGGGCCCGAGCAGGCGACGCTATCGGGCAGACCGTTTATGCCGTCGGCGTTGGAAGCCGGCGAATAATTCCATTCCCGCCAATAGACCGGCACATGGGCGTAGCCGATGGTGCGCACGCCCAAGCGCCTTGCCGCCCTTATCAACGCCCGTTCCCAGGAATGGTTTTCCCAGGGCCAGGCGACGACGGATGGCCTTGCCGATTTAAGCCAGGCGGTCTGGCATATCTGCTGCCAGCGGATCATGGCGGCCCCGCCGCCGCCGCCTTCCAGCGCCGCCGCCCGCCGGATCAGCCAGCCATGGGCCCCGCATTTCAGTTCGCGCCGCGGCCGCCAGCGGCTGAAAGGCAGAAGAATCGCCGCCAGGGGATTGCCCCAGGCATGAAGGCTGAACGTTTTGGACCCGGCCAGTTGGCGGGCCCGGACGGCTCCGCAGTCGACGTGGAGAACGCGGATCAATTCAGGCACTTCCCGCATCAGGGGGCCGAAATAGGCATCATGCCCGCCCGCCCGGCCATCCGCCCGGCTGTCGGGGTGTCCGTAGACTAGAATCGCGGCGCCGGCCTTGGGGCAACGAAACCGATGGGGCAGCGTGGTCGCCCAGGCGGCGATGACCGATAGCATGACCCGGGTCCGCGCCGCCATGCCCCGCAGCCAAAGGGCCGCCGCCGGGCGCTTGATGCCGGGCCGGGCGGCGGCGTTGAAACCGGCATGGCCGGAAAAGGCGGCGGCCAGATGACGGAAAAGCCATGGATCGTCACAGACCAGAAGTACGTTTTCGTCGCCGGCCAGCCATTTTTCCGCCAGCCGCGTCCAGGCCAGCATCAGGCCGAAATCCGACACATTGGCGTTGGCGGCGGCGGTATGGGCCAGCGCGGCGGATGGGTCTGCGTTCATGGTCCGGGCGATTTTCCACCACTCCGTCGCCGCCGCGTCGAAAGCATCTTCCAGCATTCCGGCCAGACCGGGGACTTTTTTAGCGGCGTCCAGCACCATTGGCGGTGCGCCGACGGCACACCAGTAAAGGTAGCTGGTTGCCGCCGGCAATCGCCGGGATGTGGTCAGAAGAATGCTCACTGGGGTTTGTTTCGGGGCTGGAGTTGGTGGAAGCTCTTTGCCCGGGTTCAGTTTCGGTCCTCGAACCGTTCCAGGCGCAGCGCCGAAATCTGGTCGCATAGAATACCGAGAAGGAAAATCAGCATACCGCCCAGGAAGACCACTCCACCGAGGATCGGAATACCGAGTCCCGTGCCGATGGCCTTGAACAGGCTGTAAAGAACCGCTCCCGCCATCATCACCCCGGATAGGGGGAGGAATATTCTCAAGGGGTCGAAGAGCGCCATGATCCGGATAATCAGTATAATCGTTCCGAAGCCGTCCCGGAAAACACGGACGGTGCTGGTTCCGATTCTGGCCCGGGTGGTGACGGGAACGAAAACCACGTCGTAGCCGCGTTTCAGAAAGACCAGCATCGAGGTTGTCGAGGCGGAAAAGCCGTCCGGCAACAGATGCAGGTAGCGGTTCAGAATTTTGCGGCGGACGGCGCGCAGCCCGCAATTCAAGTCCGCTATCCGCCGCCGGGTGAGAAAATTGGCGAGCTTGAAAAGAAAAAACTTTCCCGCCTCGCGGACGAAAGCGGCATGCGACGCCCTGTCCCTGGCGCCGGACGCCATGTCGGCCTCGCCGTCGATAACCGGTTTGAGGACGCGCGCCACGTCGTTGATGTCGAACTGGCCGTCGCCGTCGAAGAAAACGACGATGTCGCCGGTGGCGTTCCGGCAGCCGGATTTCCAGGCGGCGCCGTAGCCCTTGTTGGTCCGGTGGCGGACGACCCTGGCCCCGGCCTTGGCGGCGGCGTCATGGGTTGCGTCGGTGGAGCCGTCATCGACGACGATGATTTCATAATCGGGATGGGCTCCGGTCAGGCCCGAGACCACGGTTGCGATCGCGCCTTCTTCATTGAAGGCGGGAATGATGACCGAAACTTTGGGATTCATGAATGGATTTTTTTAAAATCATCCGGGATTGGAAATCGCCTGTTTCACTCTGGCGACAAAATCACCGACTTTCGCTTCCATATCGGCAGAATTGCTGTTCTGCTCAATCAACCGGA
>ENA-ORDP01001019-ORDP01001019.1-marine-sediment-metagenome-genome-assembly--contig:-NODE-1019-length-16336-cov-4.456729_pt1 | contig 16336 bp, 11 predicted proteins | sample MGYA00248627_ERZ508539 | MGnify/ENA primary metagenome ERZ508539 (study PRJEB26208, sample SAMN05571518) | marine sediment metagenome | biome: deep sea; feature: Hydrothermal vent; material...
TGGCTGGATTGGGCACACGTTTTCTGCCCGCCACCAAAGCGTCTCCCAAAGAGATGCTGGCTCTTGTCGATAAACCGCTTATCCAGTATGCCGTAGAAGAGGCGGTGGAGGCTGGAATCAACCAGATCATACTGGTGACAGGCCCCAACAAAGGCGCCATTGAGGATCATTTCAGCCGTTCAGAAGAGCTTGAAAAGTATCTTGAGTCGAAAAAAGATTATGAGCGCCTGGAGCTTGTCCGCCGTATATCAGGCATGTGCGAAATCAGCAGTGTCGTTCAAAAAGAGCCAAAGGGGCTGGGTCATGCTATTTTACAGACCAGAAATCTGGTCGGAGACGAAACTTTCGCCGTATTGCTACCCGATGATGTTCACTACTCCTCCCGGCCAGTAATAGGCCAGCTTATAGATGTCTTCGAAAAAGTGGGCGCTCCGGTTATCGCTGTCGAGCGGGTACCCGATGAGAAAGTGCCGTTATACGGCGTGATAGACCCGGAGCCTGCCGGGGAGCGGTTGAGCCGTATAAAAAACATGGTGGAAAAACCTTCCCTTGATGAGGCCCCATCCAACCTGACGGTTGTTGGCCGCTATGTTTTAACACCGGCTGTCTTCGACTATCTTGAAAAAGTCAAGCCCGACGCAAGAGGAGAGATTCAGTTGACAGAAGGTCTCAACGCTCTTCGCGCTAAAACCGATATTTACGGATACGAATTTAAAGGCGAACGATACGACGCCGGTGATAAAATCGGTTTTTTAAAAGCGACAGTGGAATTCGCCCTGCGCCATCACGAACTCAAAGGCCAGTTCAAAGCTTACCTGAAAAACCTGAGGCTTTAAACCTGAGTCAGGAGTTAACCTCCACCCGGAGTCCGCGCTATGCGCTCAAGCTGTATATACCAGGCGTCCTTCGCATGTTACAATCGCCCTGTTACCTTTTGCCGGATTGTCAAAACGCGGTGTAAAAATCATGGGCTCTGAGGATAAGGAAAAATCGCTGATCCATTCTCTTTTCTCGCTGGATGATCCTCTTGTAGAATCGGCGAAAGCTCACGATGAGCCAGGCGGTGTGCTCGGCGAAAGCGGCGTGGTCCCCATGGACGTGATCGAAACGTCTGACAGTTTAATAGTGGAGCTCGATATCCCAGGAGTGAATATCGCCGATGTAAGCGTGACGATAAAAGATGATTGCCTGGTGGTGGAGGGAATTAAACGTGAAACGTTTGACGTCGGGGAGAAACCTGATTTTCTGCTTATGGAAAGAGGCTTCGGGCCGTTCAGCCGCATGCTAAAAATTCCATTCGCTGTAGTGAGAGACGCCATAGAGGCGGTCTATTGGCGCGGTGTTCTCGTTATTACAATACCCAAGCTTACTGAACGCCGTAAAACAGCAGAGAAAATCCCAATCAAATATAAAAAAGAAATATAGCAAAATGGTTAAAAAAACGAATGTTCCCGAAGAAGCGAAGCTTGTAACGCAATTGACCGATGATTTCAAGATTCCGGATCAGCTTCCTCTTTTGCCGGTGCGCGACATTGTTGTTTTTCCTTTTATGATTCTTCCACTCTATGTCGGCAGGGAGTCGTCTATTAACGCCGTTAACCAGGCCCTGGCCACGGATCGCATGATGATGCTCGTCACCCAGAAAAACCCTGAGATCGACGATCCGAAACCTGACGACATGTACAAAATAGGGTCTGTCGCCATGGTCATTCGTATGCTCAAAATGCCCGACAACAGGATAAAAATCCTGGTGCAGGGGCTGGCGAAAGCAAAGCTGGGGAAATTTATTCAGGCAGAGCCTTTTTATAAGGTCAAATTAAAAAGAATCCACGAGACAGAGGATCAGGAAAAGGGGAAAAACAAGCCCGCGAAGTTAAAGAGCGAAGCGATGATCCGAAATGTCCGCGCGCAGGTAGAAACGGTCATGAATATGGGCAAGCCGATCACGCCCGATATTCTTGTGGTAGCCGAAAATCTGGATCAGCCGGGGAAACTGGCCGATCTGCTCTGCTCCAATATTGGTTTAAAGGTGGAGGACGCCCAAGCGGCGCTTGAGATCATATCGCCGGTGGGGAGGCTGAAAAAAGTCTCGGAGCTTCTCAACAGGGAAATCGAGCTTTTGGGAATGCAACAGAAAATACAGAGCGCCGCCCAGGATGAGATGACAAAAACCCAGCGCGAATATTACCTGCGCGAGCAGTTAAAGGCCATTCAAAAAGAGCTGGGAGAAATTGACGAGAAAGCCGAAGAGGTAGACGAATTTCATAAAAAGATAAAAGCGGCCGGCATGTCCCCTGAAGTGGAGGAGGAGACGGTCAAACAGCTTAACCGTCTTTCGAAAATGCACACCGAATCGGCGGAAGCCACAACGGTGCGTACTTATCTTGAATGGATGGTGGAGATACCCTGGTCAAAAACCACCGAAGACAACCTGGATTTAAAACTCGCGCAGAAAGTATTGGACAAGGATCACTATGGGCTCGATAAAATCAAAGACCGCATCATCGAGTATCTGGCGGTGCGAAAACTGAAAAAAGAGATGAAAGGCCCCATTTTATGTTTCGTCGGGCCGCCCGGCGTGGGTAAAACCTCTCTGGGCCAGTCGGTGGCGCGCGCGCTTGGCAGAAAGTTTGTCCGCATCAGCCTGGGAGGAGTTCGCGACGAGGCCGAGATCAGGGGGCACAGGCGCACCTACATCGGCGCGTTGCCCGGCAGGATCATCCAGGGCCTTAAACAGGCAGGATATTCTAATCCGGTTTTTATGATGGACGAGATCGATAAACTCGGCTCCGATTTTCGTGGCGACCCCTCATCCGCCCTTCTTGAGGCGCTCGATCCGGCGCAAAACAACGCCTATGTCGATCACTATGTCGCCGCGCCGTTCGACCTGTCCAGGGTTATGTTCATCACGACCGCGAACGTGACCGATGCCATACCCTCAGCCCTGCTCGACAGGATGGAAGTGATACGCCTGTCTGGTTACACGGAAGAGGAGAAGCTTAAGATCGCGAAAAAATATATTGTTCCACGCCAGTTAAAAGAGCATGGTTTGACATCCAGGCGGCTCAAGATCACCAATGATACGATTTTAAAAATAATAAGCCAGTACACACGTGAGGCCGGCCTTAGAAACCTGGAGAGAATGATCGCCAATGTTTGCCGGAAAGTGGCCAGATCCGTGGCCGATGGTAAAAAGAGACTGCATACGGTGGAGCCTGAAGATTTAAGTAAATATCTTGGCGTTCGAATATTCACTCGCGACGGCGAGCAGGAAAAGGATATGGTCGGCGTGGCGACCGGTATCGCATGGACGGCGGCGGGCGGCGAGGTGATGCATGTGGAGGCTAGCGCGACTAAAGGAAACGGAAGGCTGACGCTTACCGGCAAGCTTGGGGATGTGATGAAAGAGTCGGCGCAGGCGGCCCTGTCGTATATCAAGTCGCGGGCCGGGCAATTCGGGGTTCCAGATAATTTCACATCCAACACCGACATTCATATCCACGTGCCTGCCGGAGCCATCCCCAAAGACGGGCCGTCGGCTGGCGTGACAATGGCTGTGGCGCTGGTTTCGGCGCTGACGGGCGCGCCTGTGCGCCACGACATAACCATGACCGGTGAGATCACGCTGAGGGGGAGGGTTTTGCCCATAGGAGGATTAAAAGAAAAATCGCTTGCGGCCAGAAGGGCGGGGATTAGAGAGATAATAATACCCGGCACGAACAAAAAAGACCTTGCCGATCTGCCGGAGAACATCCGCAAAGAAGTGAAGTTTCATCTGGTCAAAACCGCCGACCAGGTTTTAAACCTGGCGTTGACAAAAAAACTGAGCGCGCTGAAAAAAGAGAAAGCGGAAAAAGACGCAAAGGCCTTAAAGAAAAAGACCGGATCAAAAAGCGTGAGAATAAAAACCGGTGTGGGTAAATAAAACTCTGCGCGGAAAATGAAGAGATTGCCGCAGTCGCTGTCTCGGCATGGCCGATCCATCTCCTTCGCAATGACATTAGGGAACCTCTACAAATCGCTTTTTAGAGGTTCCCATTATTTCCTCTCCGACTCCCAGTTTTCCCGACCTTTCATATTCTTTTAACGCCTGCGCCATCATGCCATCTATCTGACGAATGCGATTTGCGTCAGCCGGGTGGGTAGATAAAAATTCGGGAGTGGAATTTTTCCCTTTTTCCCTGGAATACCTTGCGAAGCGGGCCCAGAAACGCTTTGCCTCCCTGGGGTCGTACCCGGCGCGGGCCATGTATAAAAGCCCCATGTAATCGGCTTCAAGCTCGTTGGATCGGGAGAAAGGCAGAGTGAACGCCACCGCCGATCCGATGCCATAAGCCGCCCTGATTCCCTGTCTTTGCCGTTGGTTTTGTCCCATTCCCTGGGCCAGCAATTCGCCGCCCAACGCGATTAACAGGCTCTGGCTCATCCTCTCCGCCCCATGCCGGGCGATGGCGTGGGCCACTTCATGCCCCATCACGGCTGAAAGCCCCGCTTCGTTTTTGGCGATGGACAATATTCCGGTGTTGATCCCCACTTTACCTCCCGGCAGGGCAAAAGCGTTAGGCGTTTTATTTTCTATCAGGTTAAACTCCCATTTATAATCTGACCTGCCTGTCACCCTGGCGATAGACCATCCCACCTTGCGAACGATACCGGTCAGCCGCCTGTCTTGTGAGATTTTAGATTTTTTTAATATGTCCCGGTAGGCGTCGGCGCCAAGTTTTAGCTCTGTCCGCGCATCCAACAGCATCAACTGCGTACGCCCCGTTTCAGGCGTTGTGACACACCCTCCAGCGATGGCCGATATCAGCGCCGCCGATAGCAGGAAACCGCTGAATGCTTTGAAAATTTTACGCATGATGACGATTTTAGCACACGTGTTGTACCCATGACGCGCCGTCATGGGTAGGATCGTAGGGGCGGACCCGCGTGTCCGCCTTCCTAGGCCCAGGCCTGTTTGTCATTTCCTTTCTGACCTGCTAAACTGCTTGAAAATTCAGACTTAAAGAGGTGGCGTAGTTGGACAAGCCGTTCTGTCCGCAATGTGAGCGGGAGTACGATCCCGGTGTGAAATTCTGCCAGCACGATGGCGCGGAGCTGATTATCCGCTCCGAGGACACCATGTCCGGGGAGGTTTTCGACGGACGGTACCGGGTCATCCACAAGATCGGCGAAGGGGGGATGGGGGCCGTTTATAAAGCCCAGCAGATATCGACCGGTAAAAACGTCGCCATCAAGGTAGTCTCCAAACATCTGACAGAAAACCCTGCCACCGTCCGCAGGTTCCAGCGTGAGGTAAAACTCCAGTCAAAGCTTGAGCATCCGAACATAGTAACTGTTATTGATTTTTCGCAGACGAAAGATGGCCACTACTTCTTCGTCATGCCGTTTGTGGAAGGTAAATCCCTTCGCCGGATGATACTGGATGATGGGAAGCTATCGCTGACCGATTTCCATGACCTCGCCTCCCAGATGTGTGACGGCCTGGAGTACGCCCACAGGAGGGGAATAATCCATAGGGATATCAAAGGAGATAACATCGCCATAGCCCGGATGGGCCATCAAACCATAGTTAAAATTCTTGATTTCGGACTGGCGAAAGCCATTCAGGAGGATGGCTCTTTAAAGACCGGGACAGAACTTACCCAGCAGGGACGGGTTCTTGGCACGCCTGCTTACATGTCGCCAGAACAGGCGAAAGGTGAGATAGACAAAGTAGGCAAACCGAGCGACATCTACTCTCTTGGCGTGATCCTCTACCAGATGTTATCGGGCAAACTTCCCTTCGAGTCAGACACCCCCTGGGGCGTGATGCATAAGCATATCAGCGAGCCGCCCGTTCCATTGAGGCGAAAACGGCCCGAAGTTTCGCAGGCGCTGGAAAAGGTTGTGATGCGGTGCCTGGAAAAGGATATGGGTAAGAGATATCAATCCGCGTTAGAGGTCAAAAATGATCTGGCAAAAGCTACTGCTCAACCAGGCGGTGATTTAACGAAAGACCCAAAGCTTGATGAGTTTGAGGCGGATATACCGGAGGATAAGCCAGCAAAGTCAAAAACTGGAATTATAGCCCTCGTCATAATAATGCTGGCGGTTAGCGTATGGTTATGGACGCAGGTGAATACAACGCAGGAAAAAGATGAGAAGAAACTTAGCGCAACCTTAACCGTAACCGCAAGCAATCATGAAGATAACGTAGAGAAGACCCGGTTGGCGGAGATTGAGCGCAAGAAACGCGAAGTAGAGGAGGGCAAACGGAAAACCGAAGAAAAGAAAAAAGTTCCGGCAGGGATGGTGTTTGTGAAAGGCGCCTGCTTTGATATGGGAGACACGTTCGGAAATGGAAGAAGTGACGAGAAACCTGTTCACCGTGTATGTGTGGATGATTTCAAAATGGATAAGCATGAGGTGACTCAGGCTGATTACCAGCGAGTTATGGGAGACAACCCGTCCGATTTCAAGAATTGCGGTGGCGACTGTCCGATAGAGCAAGTGACATGGTTTGAGGCGAAGAAATATTGTGAGCAGGTTGGCAAACGCCTGCCGACGGAAGCTGAGTGGGAGTATTCAGCAAGAAGTGGGGGTAAGCGAGAGAAGTATGCCGGTGAAAACAGTGTAGATTCTGTTGGTTGGCATGGCTCTAACTCAGACGAAAAAACACATCGTGTTGGGCAAAAGCGTCCCAACGGTCTTGGCTTGTATGATATGAGCGGTAATGTATGGGAATGGGTATCAGACTGGTATGGTGATACCTATTATGGGATCAGTTCTGGACGTAATCCGAAAGGGCCATCGAGCGGTCAATCGCGCGTTTTGCGCGGCGGGTCGTGGATCAGTTATCCAGACGACCTGCGCGCATCCAGTCGTAGTAGGTACCTGCCAGGCAATCGCTACAGCCATTACGGGTTTCGATGTTCCCAATAACCCCCTCCCGTCGATGGAGGGACAAGTTGTCATACCGGACTTGATCCGGTATCTCATTTTTTCAGGCGCGCGACCCCGGCTCAAGGGCCGGGGTGACAGTGCATGGCGCCACACCAAGTGTGCATGGGCAAACCTATCTGTTTGCCCATGAGGGCGGACACACAGATCCGCCTCTTTACCCCTGCGCATAATATCCAAGCTATCTTGCCGCATCCTCTCAGGTTGATGTTCCAATTCAAAATCATCGAACGAAAACGATATAATACGGATAATTTTAAGACGCCGTTATAATACGCTCACGATGGCTCCGTTTGTATCCATCCAGCTGATGTGACCGCTATCTGGCTCTATGAGGTTTTTCCACATGCATTGGTATCAGAATGGAACAATGCACTGCTCAAATATTTCACTTTTATGCGATTGATTTTTTTTAATCAAAGTTTTTCATTCAGTCCGATCAGTTTTACATTAAAATACACGGCTTCGTATTAAAATACATAATAGCAATGCGCGCTTAAGGGGATCATGCCAGATATAGATTTGAGCGATTCTGTCGCTGTCACAAGCGATATTCACTGGGTAGGTTTCTACGATGAAGAGGCGCGCCTCCATTGCAACCCCTACCTGTTGATCGATGGCGAGGATGTAGCGCTGATCGACCCTGGCTCCATACCTCATTTCCCGACAGTTATGCGAAAAGTAATAGATATCGTCTCCCCTGAAGATATCTCTACAATTATCATAAGCCATCAAGACCCGGACGTTTGCGGCAATCTTGCTGTAATGGAGGACGTGATAGGGAGAAAAGACCTGAAAATCTTCGCGCACAGTAATACTATCCGGCTTTTGCGCCATTATGGAATCCGCTCCACCCCTTATGCCGTGGATAAAAACAGCTATAAGGCTACGCTAAAAAGCGGCAGGGCTCTGGAGTTTATATTCACGCCATACCTGCACTCTCCCGGAGCGATCGCCACCTATGATAAAAAAACACGCTCTCTTTTCAGCTCGGATATTTTTGGGGCGGTATCAAAAAACTGGAGCCTGTTCGCCCAGGGTGATTTTTTAAAACCAATGGACGAATTTCACAGGTTGTACATGCCAAGCGGGTCGATACTTGCGCGCTGTATGGAAAATTTATCTGGCCTTGAAATCGACAGGATTCTGCCGCAACATGGCTCCATTCTCGAAGGAGCGAACGTTCAAAGGGCGATTGAACACCTCAAGACCTTGCCGTGCGGGGTAGATATTTTATAGCGTATAACATGGCGGACAATATACTCACAACCGCCGCAAAGCGCGGTTTGGACACGCAAGAGATAAACAAAAACCTCACGGAAAAGGCTTTTCGCCTGCGTTGCCTGGCGTATTTATCCAATGTAAAAGCCGACCTGCTTACTGAAACTATTTTCAGCATGCGAAAGAGCAAGTCGGCTCTTAGCGCCGAGATCAGGCAACGCAAACTCATCGAAGAAAAGTTACGTAAAAGCCATGACCTTTATCGCCAGATGTTCACCAATAACAGCGCTGTTAAAACTCTTATCGACCCCAGGACGGGCGATATCGTAGACGCAAATCCCTCAGCGTGCAAATTCTACGGGTACACACGACAAGAGCTCACTTCGATGAAAGCCTGGGATATAAGCGTACTTCAAGAAGAGGAGTGCCGCAGGGAAATGGCTATGGCCGAAGCTGAAACATGCACATACTTTTGCTTTCAGAACGTGACAAAATCGGGGGAAATCAGGGAAGTGGAGGTTTATTCGAGCCCTATAAACACCGGCGGCGACAATCTCATTCATTCGATTATTCACGATATCACCGACCGGAAGAGGGCGGAGGAAACGGCGAATGAGCATAAAGAAAAGCTGATGACACTTATCAACTCTTCGCCTGACTCCATTTTTTTTAAAGATGGTAAAGGACGATGGCAAATAGTAAATGACGCCGGTCTCGACCTGTTTAAATTGTCAGGGGTTGATTACGTTGGGAAAAAGGACTCCGAACTGGCGCATTTAGCCGATAGTATTTATAGCGACTCGCTTGGTATGTGTGAAGGAACTGATGAGGAGACCTGGCAAGAAGGGAGGCAAACCAGATGCGAGGAAGTGGTTCCGTCGCCAGGCGGGCCTTCCACCGTTCTAGACGTTATAAAGGTTCCTCTTTTCAACAAAGATGGAAGCCGCAAAGCGATTGTTATTATCGGGCGCGATATCACGGAGAGCAGAAAAGATAGAGAAAGGCTTGAGGAAAGCGAGGAATGGTTTCGTGTGATAACGGCGTCGGCCAACGACGCGATCGTAGTCATTGATGATGAAGATAAAATTACTTACTGGAACCAGGCGGCCGAGCGTGTTTATGGCCACACATCCGAAGAAGCCGTGGGCCAGACACTTCATGATCTTGTGATTCCTGACTCAATAAGAGAAAGATATATTCAATGGTATGAAAATTTCAAAAACTCCGGTGAGCAGTTTTATCCGGGACAGACCGTTGTCAGGAGAGGAGTCAGAAAAAACGGTGAAGAGTTCCCTATGGAGCTTTCAGTGGCCACCGTTAAAATTCGGGGTAAATTTTACGCTGTCGGTTTTGTCCGTGACGCGACCGAACGGCTGAAGATACAGGCAAATCTGGAAAAATCTCTTTCTGTCCACCACGCTACTTTAGAATCCACAGCCGACGGAATGCTTGTGGTGGATCATGAGGGAAAGGTGGTCAGTTTTAACAGAAAATTTCTTTTGATGTGGCGTATTCCTCATGCGCTGGCGCAATCGGGAAATGACATCAAGCTGGTGGAGTTTGTTCTGGATCAGCTAAAAAAACCGGATGATTTTACCGCCAGAATAAAGGAGTTGTATTCAAAGCCGGAAGAAGAAAGCTTCGATCTTCTCGAATTCAAGGATGACCGGATTTTCGAGCGATATTCAACATCGCAGAAAATCGACGGACAAAGCGTCGGCCGGGTATGGAGCTTCCGGGATGTCACCGAACGGAAAAAAATGGAGAACATGCTCCATGAAACCTTGCTGGAGATGAACACGATTCTCGACAGCCTTGAAGTGGGTATTACTTTTGTCCGGTCTGAAAAAATAAACTGGGTAAATCAAAAAATGCTGGACATGTTCGGCTACTCAAGAAACGAGGTGGATGGCGAGCCTGTGGAGATATTCCACACTTCATCAGGTTCTTTCACACAACTCAAAGATGAGGCCCTTCCTGTCATAACAAGCGGTAAAATCCATCTCGACGAGCGGCTTATGAAACGAAAAGACGGATCGAGTTTCTGGTGCAGGCTTATCGGGAAAGCCATCGATCCGGACGAGCGGGATAAAGGTAGCATATGGATTGTAGAGGATATTACCGAACGAAAACGGGTTGCGGAAAAATTGCGGCTCGACGCGGCGGTATTGGAGAATACTACAGAGGGGGTTATAATCACCGACGCCAATTGCGTGATACTATCGGTCAATCCCGCTTTTGTCAGAATTACAGGATTTCGCGCCAAAGAAGTAATTGGCGCAAAACCGAGCGTCTTGTCATCCGGCCGGCATGACAAAAAGTTTTACGAGGATGTCTGGAGCGAGCTTCTCGCAAAAGGCGAGTGGGAAGGTGTGTTCTGGAACAAGCGCAAAAATGGAGAAGTTTATCCTCATGAGGCGACTATAACCGCGATAAAGGATGAGCAGGGGAATACTACTCAATACGCTTCTATTTTCAGGGATGTTACAGACCGAAAACGGCAGGAGGAGCAGATCAAATACCTTGCGTTCCACGATCCGCTGACAGACCTTCCCAACCGCAAGCTCTTTTTCGACAGGATTGAGGTCGAACTTGCGCGCGCCAAAAGAGAAAAGGAGAAACTTTCGATAATGTTCGTAGATCTGGACAATTTCAAGAAAATAAACGACTCAATGGGCCATGATGTCGGTGATAAACTCCTTAAAAAAATGGCCGGGCGCCTCAAAAAGTGCATACGCGAAAGCGACACGGTATCGAGACTGGGCGGCGATGAGTTTATCTTGCTTTTGCCGAACATATCCGACAAAGCGGGAGTGAAAAAAATCGCAAAAAAGATTCTCGCCGAGGCCAAAGCGCCCATACTGATCGGTTCGCATAAGATTTCAATAACCGCCAGCATTGGATTGAGCATGTATCCGAAAGACGGCGACGGGCCGGATACGCTGGTAAAAAAAGCGGACGACGCCATGTACGCCGTCAAGCAGAGCGGAAGGAACAACTACAAGTTCTGCTGATAACCCAAATGGCAATTTGTAAAATCAGGAGACAGCCAGGCTTCTCTATCCATACTTGGCGTGTAAAAAGTTTTTGATGATATCGCTTTATTACCTCAGCTTTTCAATTATTTGATTTAATAGCCATTAAAATATTTTTAAATTTTCATGAAGGGCGATGTCAAATAAATGGCGCGACATAGGCGCCAATCCCATATGATAGTCATCATTTAACCATTCCAGGTCGCAAGCTTACGAAGGGGAACCGGTATGTCGTCTGAAACAATTGAATCTGTAATGACTGAAGATCGTACTTTCGAGCCTTCCGATGAATTCAGAAAAAACGCGCATGTAAAAAGTTTCGCCGAGTACAAGCGAATCCATAAAAGATCGGTGGAGGATCCCGAAGGGTTCTGGGGAGAAAAAGCCGAAGAGCTGGACTGGTTCAAAAAATGGGATAAAGTCAAAGAAGGCGGCTTTGACAAGGTAGATTTCAAATGGTTTACCGGGGGGAAAATCAATGTCTCCTACAACTGCCTGGATCGTCATCTCAACACTCAGATAAAAAACAAGGCGGCTATCATCTGGCAGGGTGAGCCGGAGGAGGATGTGCGAATCCTCACTTACCAGCAGATGCATCGCGAGGTATGCCGTTTCGCCAACGTTTTAAAAAAGCATGGGATAAACCGGGGTGACAGGATAATGCTCTATATGCCGATGATTCCGGAACTTGCCATAGCCATGCTCGCCTGCACGAGGATAGGCGTTGTCCACAGCAAAGTATATGGCGGCTTTAGCGCGCAGGCGATTTTCGAAAGGGCCAACGACTGTGGGGCCAAGGCCATTGTCACCGCCGACGGCGGGTATCGTGGAGGGAAAATCATCCCTTTAAAAAATATTGTCGATTCAGCTTTGGAGCAAATTCCAACAATAAAAACATGCTTTGTCTTCAAACGTGTCGGCGCCGGGGATATAACCATGGTAAAAGGGCGCGATCTATGGTGGCACGAGGAGATGGCAGACGAAGATATAAAAAGCTACTGCCCCTGCGAGGAGATGGACGCCGAGGATCCTCTCTTTATCTTGTACACATCAGGAAGCACCGGCAAACCAAAAGGCGTCCTGCATACAACCGGAGGGTACCTTGTCTACGCCAAGCAGACCTTCAAGTGGATTTTCGATTACCACGACGAAGACACATACTGGTGCACGGCTGACATAGGCTGGATCACAGGACATACATACATAGTGTACGGGCCGCTTTGTAACGGCGCCACCAGCCTTATGTTCGAAGGTGTGCCCACCTACCCGGACGCCAGCAGGTTCTGGAAAATAGTTGAAAAATTCAAGGTGAACATTTTCTACACGGCGCCTACGGCGATCCGCGCGTTGATGGCCAGAGGAGATCAATGGCTTGGACGTTACGATATTTCCAGCCTGCGGCTTTTGGGAACCGTCGGTGAGCCGATCAATCCGGAGGCGTGGATCTGGTATCACAAAAATATAGGTAAGGAAAAATGCCCTATCGTCGATACATTCTGGCAGACGGAAAATGGCGGGATAATTTTTACAGCGCTACCGGGAGCCATAACAACCAAACCTGGCTCGACCACTTTTCCGTTTCCTGGCGTAGACCCTGTCATACTTAACAAAGACGGCTCTGAAACCAAGACCGGTGAGGGTGGATATCTTTGCATTAAACAGCCGTGGCCGGGAATGATGCGAACCGTCTACGGAAGCCATGAAAAATTTGTGGAGACTTATTTCAGTCAATACAAAGGCTGTTTTTTCACCTCGGACGGAGCCAGGCAAGACAAGGATGGCTACTTCTGGATCATGGGCCGGGTCGATGACGTGCTTAATATCTCAGGCCACAGGATCGGCACCGCCGAAGTTGAAAGCGCCCTGGTCTCCCACGACTACGTGGCCGAGGCCGCAGTTGTCGGGTATCCGCACAAGATCAAGGGACAGGGCATCTATGCGTATGTGACGCTGGTGTCCGGACACGACGGCAAAGATGAGAGCGATCTGAAAAAAGAGTTGATAAAACATATCACAAAAGAAATCGGGCCGATCGCAAGGCCGGACAAAATCCAGTTTTCCCCGGCTCTTCCAAAAACCAGAAGCGGCAAGATAATGCGCCGTATCCTGCGGAAAATAGCCGAGGGCGCCACAGATGACCTGGGGGATACGTCAACGCTCGCCGATCCTACGGTCGTAAGCTCTCTTATCAAAGAAAGGATCGAATAGAAGCCCCCAATCTTCCCGCAACCTTGACATCCCTCCCTTTTATTTTTATAATTAGCTAAATAACATAATAGAAGAAAAGCGGCTCTATGCAAAGCGTTCTCCGCATTACCAAGGCGCTGGCGGACAATAACAGGCTTCGGATTATAATGGCTCTTGGAGAGTCATCCGAATTATGCGCTTGCCAGATTATTGAACTGCTTGAGATATCAGGCGCCACTGTTTCACGTCACTTATCCATACTGCAAAATGCCGGGCTGTTGCAAAGCAGAAAAGATGGACGCTGGATGCATTACCGGCTGGTGGACGACAATGCGGATCCGATGGCGCGTGAAGCTCTTGATTGGATATCGCATTCATTGAAAATTAGCAAAAAGTCGAGAAAAGATATCCGCAAACTTAAAACCATATTAAAAACCGACCCTGAGATGCTATGCGCGCGCCAGAGAAAAAACTGAAAATTCTTTTCCTGTGCACTGGAAACTCATGCCGGAGCCAGATGGCCGAGGGCTGGGCGCGGCGCCTTAAAGGCGATCTTGTCGAGCCATATTCGGCGGGAATAGAAAAGCACGGTTTAAACCCCAACGCCGTCGAGGTGATGTCGGAGGCAGGCGTCGATATTTCGGGCCACCATTCCAAAACGCTTGATGAGTTGGCGGACGTCAAGTTCGACCATGTTGTCACCGTGTGCGGCCATGCCAATGAAAAATGCCCCCTGTTTCCAGGCCGCGTACAAAAAGAGCACTGGCCGCTGGCCGACCCGGCAAAGGCGGAGGGAAATAAAGAGGAAATCATGAATACCTTTAGAGCCACTCGCTCTGAAATTCGCAGGCGTGTAGCCGGCCTTCTTGAGCGGATTTACAATGAAACTTATGATACGGAGAAATAAATGAGCATAGAAGGAGAAACACAAGCAAGAGCGACAAGCAGTAGCGCCATAGGCTTTTTCGAGCGCTACCTTACCTTCTGGGTTGGCATCTGTATCGTTGCTGGAATCGGCGCGGGACATTTTGCGCCAGCTTTGTTCCACTCGATCGGCTCTATGGAGTATGCCCAGGTAAATATGCCGGTGGCGGCGCTGATCTGGGTAATGATTATTCCGATGCTACTCAAAGTTGACCTTCATGCGCTTAAAGGCGTTACGGCGCACTGGCGCGGGGTCAGCGTCACGCTCTTTATCAACTGGGCGTTAAAACCATTTTCGATGGCGCTTTTAGCCTGGTTTTTTATCGACAGCCTCTTTCGACCGTGGCTTCCGGCGGATCAAATCGATTCTTATGTCGCAGGTTTAATAATTCTCGCCGCCGCTCCCTGCACAGCCATGGTTTTTGTGTGGAGCAATCTGTCGGAAGGCGAGCCTCATTTCACCCTGACCCAGGTAGCCTTAAATGACACGATCATGATTTTCGCTTTCGCTCCTATTGTCGGGCTTCTTCTTGGGCTTTCGTCCATCACCGTGCCCTGGGATACACTGCTTTTGTCGGTGGCTCTTTATATTGTCGTCCCGCTGATTGTGGCCAACATCTGGCGAGCATGGATTCTTAAACGTGATTCGGGCAAAGAACTGATCGAACGGACATTAAAAGCGCTTCATCCCATCTCGCTCGGAGCGCTTCTGGCGACGCTTGTCTTGTTATTCGGTTTTCAGGGAGAGCAGATTTTGCGGCAACCGATAGTAATAGCTATCCTTGCGGTTCCAATCCTGATTCAGGTTTTTTTCAACTCCGGTCTCGCCTATCTTTTGAACCGTTTCGCGCGGTCGCCCCATTGCGTGGCCGGGCCATCCGCCCTTATCGGGGCGAGTAATTTTTTCGAACTGGCGGTAGCGGTCGCAATATCACTGTTCGGTTTTGAATCGGGCGCCGCTTTAGCCACTGTGGTGGGAGTATTGATTGAAGTGCCGGTCATGCTATTTGCGGTGTCGGTGGTGAATCGAACACGAGGCTGGTATGAAAAAAGGGAAGGTGTGGTTCCACATGAGGTATGCTGTCCTTCGGCTGTGAGCTTGCGAACTGACACGTAGTAGCGTCGCGGAACTGACAGTTAGCTGTTCGGCCTGGTCTGTCGGTCAAAACGCGCAAAACAAAGGAGGGACGATGGGGGGCTACAAGAACGTAAGGGACAAAATGCAAGATCTTGTCAAAACATTGCTCGAACCGGTGTCGGGATGATGAGAAAATGTATCGCCGAGACCGTATCTACTTTCGCTCTTGTATTCGCAGGAACCGGCGCAATCGTTGTCAACGACATATCGGGCGGCTCCATCACCCACGTCGGCATTTCGCTTACTTTCGGATTGATAGTCATGGTAATGATCTATTCTGTGGGGGATATATCCGGAGCGCATATGAACCCCGCTGTAACGGTCGGTTTTCTCTTCGCGGGGCGGATAGATAAAAAAGAAGCGCCCCCTCTTATAGTTTCCCAGTGCGCAGGAGCCATTTTGGCCAGCGGACTTTTAAAACTCCTCTTCCCATCCCACCAAACCTTAGGCGCCACAATCCCTTCCGGCCCGGTGTGGCAATCTTTTACGCTGGAGTTGATCCTTACGTTTATTCTGATGTTCGTCATCCTCAACGTCTCAACCGGCGCAAAGGAAAAAGGAATCATGGCGGGGGTGGCGGTCGGCGGGACTGTCGGGCTTGAGGCGCTTTTCGCAGGCCCCATAAGCGGCGCTTCAATGAACCCGGCGAGATCCCTCGGCCCGGCTCTGGTCAGCGGCGAGTTAAAACATCTGTGGATATACCTGACCGCGACCTTTATAGGCGCTTTGCTGGCCTATCTTGTTTTTAAAGCCATTCGCGGCGAGGTCAACTCCTGCAAATGGACGCCGTAAGATCGACCAGCGTTGATAGTTTTTTTAATATCTTGCTCGGCAGGCGGCGCGCTCACGCCCCTTGATGGACGGGCGGCGCGCTCACGCCCCTTGATGG
>ENA-ORDP01001020-ORDP01001020.1-marine-sediment-metagenome-genome-assembly--contig:-NODE-1020-length-16336-cov-4.062036_pt1 | contig 16336 bp, 20 predicted proteins | sample MGYA00248627_ERZ508539 | MGnify/ENA primary metagenome ERZ508539 (study PRJEB26208, sample SAMN05571518) | marine sediment metagenome | biome: deep sea; feature: Hydrothermal vent; material...
TTCGAGTACGAACACACGCCGTAATGGGACAAAAGATGAATACGCTGAATCGTTATACCAATTCTTCAATTACTCGGTTGTGATTGGTGTAGATACAAATGTCTGCAGCAATCTCCAGCGCTCGTTCGACAATCTCCCGTGCCGGCAGTTCCGTTGCAGCCATCAATGCCTGGGCGGCAGCTTGGGCAAAGGGCCCGCCGGAACCGATTGCCATCAAATCATGATCCGGTTCCAACACATCGCCGGTTCCGGAGATCATCAAAGAGGTATTCTGATCCGCAACCACCAGCAACGCCTCAAGGCGACGCAGCATCCGGTCGGTACGCCAATCTTTGGCCAGCTCAACAGCCGAGCGCAACATATGGCCATGGTGTTTTTCAAGCTTGCCTTCAAAGCGTTCGAACAAGGTAAAAGCATCCGCTGTACTCCCGGCAAAACCGGCTAATACCCGATTCTTGTACAACCGGCGCACCTTGCGGGCGGTGTGTTTCACCACCGTATTTCCAAAACTGACCTGGCCGTCCGCACCCATGACGACACAATCATCACGGCGCACGCATAACACCGTTGTCCCACGAAATTCAGGCATACTTCTCTCCATGTAGACGTTCTAAAGAATCCCTCCGGCAACCCCGAACCGGGGCAGGGAGGTATCATGCCAGGAGGCTGTCCGCTTACTTCACCACAGTCAACTCTGGCACCCCTGGGGATTTTCCTGTCGGGCTCCTGGTAGATCCGGCATCTTTCCCCGCTTCCACCGGGTTCGGCGGCTCTTGCGTTGGCAATATATCAAAAACCATACCCTGGCCATTCTCCCTGGCAAAAATTGCCCGCACTGCGGTCACCGGCAACGAGATCATTTTAACAACACCCCCGAATCGGGCCGAAAAGTGGATCATCTCATCACCCAAATCCAGATTTTTTGCGGCCTGATTGCTAATATTAAGCACAATTTTTCCATCCTGAACGCTGGAAGCCGGCACCTGCACACCCGCTTGTTCGGCATCGACCAATAGCTGGGGTGTTAACCCGGAATCATTCGCCCACTGCCAAAGGGCACGGATCAAATAGGGCTGGGTAGATAGAGATTCTTCGGTCATCGATTATCACCGCTCGTTATACGAAACAGAAAGAACATTCTACCTGCCAAGTCAACCAGGAAGGGTGTGCCTGGGTGATCGTTGCGGTGTTAATAATCCACTCAACACTCATGTACGTACCTGTACACTATGCTTTTTTGCGGATTATTGCCTTGCCTCATACTCACCTGAGACTTTTTCAACAACCTGCTAGTGGAAACTGCAGATCGAGCACAGCCCATGACAAAATATCGATCCGTTCTGAATATGCCACTGTCAACAATCACCAGATAGTCAGCTACTTAACTGCGCATTGTTTGTTCGACATCACTCAGGCTGGCAACAAATCCGGGGCGCTCAAAAATTCTGCGGGCATAGGTTTCAAGTGGCTTGGCCTGTTCAGGCAAATCAACACCAAGCAGTGGTAAACGCCATAACAGTGGGGCCAACATACAGTCCACCAGGGTAAATTCTTCCCCCAGCAAATAAGATTGCCCAGAAAAAAGAGGTGAAATAGCTACCAGTCCATCTTTAAGGTGTTGTCGTGTCTGCTCATCCACACCGGTTGCCGAGATATCTTTAGGCAATGGGGCGAACCAATCTCGTTGTAGGCGATACATCATCAGGCGTACCCGCGAACGATTGACCGGATCGACGGGCATCAGCGGTGGATGTGGCAGGCGCTCATCCAGATATTCAATGATAATCTGCCCGTTGTAAATAGAAAAATCCCGATCTACCAGTGTTGGCGTTTCCCCGTAAGGATTGTATTGGGCGATCTCTGCTGCGATCTCATCGCTGCCTTCATATTCAATCCGACTCTCAACATCTTTTTCCTGCAACACAAAACGACAGCAATGCCCCATTAAACAGGTGCTACCCGTGTACAGGGTAATGATCGATTTGCGGGCAGGTGGAAGTATTTTGTCTTGCATTATAGAGTTCGTAACCTCAAAAAAGGTTTCTCTTGGGTAGTGAAATCTGCGCGACGGCGCTGATTATTTCACATCTCGCCAATATTCGTGCTTTAGCAAAACCACCAATACCAGTAGCAGCCCCAGAAATACCATGGCATACCTACCGATATGATGGCGTACTATTTTGGCAGGTTCGGCCATATACGCCAGATAATTGGTCAAATCACGCATTGCCACAGCATATTCCTGCGGCGTCATGGTTCCTTTTTGTATCAATTCAAATTTATCAAAGCGCCTTGCACCCGTGGTTTTGTCTTTGTCGAATACAGCAGATTGCACACCCTGCAGGCGGTACAGGATAAAGGGCATTGCGACCTGAGGGAATACGATGTTATTCCAACCACTTGGCGATGTTTTATCACGATAAAAGCTGCGCAGATAGGTATATATCCACTCGGGTGTTCGGGAGCGAGCGATTAACGTGAGATCCGGTGGTACCGTGCCAAAGGCTCTTTTCGCTTCCTCAGGTGGCATGTTACTCTTCATCAGCCCGCCGATTTTATCCGCCGTAAACATCATGTACTGCTCCACCAGACGCTTGGGAATATCCAGATCCTTAGCCATGCGATTATACCGCATATAGGCCGCTGAATGACAGGACAGACAGTAGTTGACAAATAATTTGGCCCCACGCTGCAAAGAAGGTTTGTCATCATGATCGATCTTTACAGAGTCGAGCTTGACGCTATTCTCTTGAGCCATCGACAAACCGGGCATGAGAGTAAAACCCAGGATAATCAACCAGTTTCTCATTTTGATTGTACCCGAGTACCCACGGTTTTCACTATTCCCAATTTCGAATAAACCGGCATCAGCAGAAAAAAACCGAAATAGAGGAAGTAACCAATTTGTGACCATACAACATTGGTGAAAAATAACAGATCCGTATGCGACGGATTTTTGCCGCCCAGATAACCCAGCATGATAAACGTGACAACAAAAATACCCAAGGCCCAGGTAAAAATTGGGCTTTTGTAGAGAATAGACCTGACCGGAGAGCGATCCAGCCAGGGCAGCAAAAAAATCATCCCAATCGACATGCCCATAGAAAGCACTCCCCAGAACTTGGCAGCCACGCCAAACAATGGATAAGTCACGGCCCGAAGGATGGAATAAAATGGCGTGAAATACCAAAGTGGCTTGATATCCGGTGGGGTGTGAAAAGTATTGGCTACCTGAAAATTATCCGGCTCCAGAAACCAGCCACCCATATCGGGGACAAAAAATACGATGCCGAGATAGACGAACGTAAACAGCACAACGCCAACCAGATCCTTGACCGTGTAATAGGGATGAAAGGGAATACCATCCAGTGGTATACCATTTTCATCACGATGCAGTTTGATCTCAATCCCCTCAGGATTGTTCGAACCCACCTTGTGCAGGGCAACCATATGCAGGAATACCAGCAGCAGCAACAGCATCGGTACCAGCACCACATGGAAGGCAAAAAACCGATTTAAGGTGGCATCACCGATGACGAAGTCGCCACGGATCCACTGAGCCAATGCGTCACCCACATAGGGGATGGCTGTAAATAAGGATATGATCACCTGTGCACCCCAGTAGGACATATTACCCCAGGGCAGTAGATACCCCATAAAGGCTTCGGCCATAAGGGCAACAAAAATGATGGAGCCAATAATCCATAACAATTCACGCGGACGGTGAAAAGAGCCATACATTAAGCTGCGAAACATATGCAGATAGATAATGACAAACATCAACGAGGCACCGGTTGAATGTAGATAACGTATCAACCAGCCCCATGGGACATCCCGCATTATGTATTCAACCGATGCAAAGGCTAACTGACTATCCGGCTTGTAATGCATGGTCAAAAAAATACCGGTGACGATCTGCATGAACAAGACCAAAATAGCCAATGAGCCGAAGTAATACCAAGCGTTAAAATTTTTCGGCGAATAATAAGATAATGCATGCTCATGTGCCACTTTACGGAGCGGAAACCGGGCATCAAACCAGTCCAGCAATCCACTCATCCGGCCACCTCCTCTTTAGAATTCAAGCCGATAATGACCGTGGTCTCGTTTACAAAGTAGTGGGGTGGTACCAGCAGGTTACTGGGTGCGGGAACATTCTTAAATACCCGACCCGCCAAATCATACTTCGAGCCATGGCAGGGGCAATAATAGCCACCAGGCCAATCACTCTGCACTCCTGAATTCACACCGGGAGTAAATTTCGATAGCGGCACGCAACCCAAATGTGTGCATATCCCAACCAGCACCGAGTACCGCTTCCCGCGGGATCGGTATTCATTTTTGGCATAGTCCGGTTGCTGCGAAGTCCGACTGGATTCCGGATCCAGTAAAAAATCATGGATTTTCCACAACCGATCCAGCATTTCCTTGGTTCGGTATACAATCCAGATCGGCTTGCCACGCCAACCCACGGTAATCATCTGGCCCGACTCAAGCTTGCTGAAATCTACTGTAGTTGGCGAACCTGCAGCCAAGGCCCTGGCACTGGGTAACATGCTGCTAACAAAGGGAACCACAGCAAACCCCGCTCCTACAGCTCCGACCCCTGCAGTCAACCGGGTCAAAAACCGTCTCCTTCTGAAATTCACTTCAACCATATCTGCCCTCATTTGGCTCTTTTCTTAGATACGCTGTCATTAGTCTTAGACACACTATCACTTTCGCAGCGCCGCTACTTCCGCACGAGTATAGCAGATTTCATTGCCATCATGCCGAGCAGAAAATCAATACTAAAAGCCTGTAATTACCCGAGATCTTTGCTGTTTTACCCTGGCGATGGTTGATGTACTTGATGTACCGGGCCAGCGATTCAAAACCAACAGGTGGATTTACTTGCCGCTTCAGAGTGACTTCAATACATCAGCAGCTTCAGAATGATGCTGCTGTCAAAAAATCCGCTACTGGCAAGAGTCGTTGGACTTGGACCATTTTTTATCGATTCGCAGTCAATGCCCCGGTGACGGTTGTGGGGACTCCGTAGAATACCACAAGACCACGTACCGCCGTGACCATTCATCACCCTGAGCCCACCCATAGTCACACCCGTGGTGATGTCTGCTTGTTGTCGACCCGACGCCGTTTCCAGATTGACTTTATGATTCCAGAGTCTACTATAGCCTCCACCCAATTCACTACTGCTGTAGCAGCAGCCTCTTTTTGCATCACTCATTTTTTATGAATAATGCTGAGATCACAACATCCAGGCCCGTAATTTACCGTGAACGCTGCCTCAATCTGCGTCAAGGCACATTGAGTTGTCAAGTCTGTATCAAGAACTGCCCCCATCAAGCCATCGAAATGCATGGCCTGGACGTCAGTATTGATACAGCACAATGTCATAACTGCGGCCTCTGCTGCATGGATTGCCCAACAGAGACTTTTGAACAAGCTGACTTTTCGCCTATGTCTTTGCTGGAGCAGGCACAAAGCCACCTGCCAGTGACACTTTTTTGCCACATGGTCTCACGGTCAGCAGATAAGCCAGGCATCATCCGCATACCCTGCCTTGGCCTGCTCGATACGCGACTGTTAATCGCGTTGTCTAGCAGCGGCGTTACGGAAATTACACTCGAGGGCCTTCAGCAATGCCCGGATTGCCCCACCCGGGTTGGTCAACAGCGTCTTTTGCATACTTTGGTACAAACAAAACCTGCCATAAAACGACATTTTCCGGATATTTACTCCGACCATGCTGAAGTTCAGCTACACGTGACAACGGCTCAACCACAGCAACCAGTGGCCACCCAGATCACCAACCGACGGACTTTTCTCGAAAATGTCTTGCGTACATCGGGCCAACTTGCAGCTTTTACGGCATTACAAGCGCTACCGCTTAGCATCCGGGAATTAGAAAAAAAGCAAGGCGAAACTGATGATGCTGTGCTCTCAAAACAGGACTATGCACGCAAACACCTGCCCCAACGCCAACAATTGGCTTTATTCACCCTCCGGTCGATGTGGGATCATACTAAGCGAGGTGTTGATGACCTGCCCTGGTTCACCCGGATTCTGGCTACGGGGAACTGTAGTGCATGTGGTAGCTGTGCTCTCATCTGCCCAAGTGGCGCCATCACTCTCGACCATCAAGAACCGTTCCGGCTAGTTAATTTTCAGACGGCACGCTGTATTGGCTGTAACTTGTGTGTAGCACTATGCCCGGAAAAGGCCCTGGCCCAAACCGATGCCGTGGACCAAAGTACCGTTGCCGAGAACCGAGTGGTGACCTTGTTCGAGTGCGAGGAAGCAAGCTGCCTACGCTGTGGCAAACCCTTCATTTGCTCCAGTGAGTTAACCGGGTTCTGTTCCGCTTGCAGCCATGACAGAAACATAGAAAACGACCTGTTCGGCAATGCAGAATTCCTTCGCATCACAAGACCAGGTCGTAATCTATAGGAGGCTGTCCAAAAACAGAAAGCCTACTGCGGATAAGCGCTGATGGATGGATGTTACTCCTGTTTTGATTTGATCAAGGCGACCAGCGCATCCACTTCGTCGGCGGAAAGAATCTTGCCCCATTTTGGCATGATCTTCTTACCATTGATGATGGTTTCACGCAGTACTTTCGCATCCTTGTCCATGTCTTTAAAGGCTGGACCCAATTTCTTTTTATCATAGGAATGACAGGCCTTGCATTTTTTCTTGAAAATAGCCTCTCCATCTACAGCAGCCACCGCTGATTGGGCGGTAAATGCCAAGCCAGTGGCGGCCATAATCATCAAAACGGTCTTTTTCATCTCGAGTTCCTCATCTATGGTTGGTGTCACTACCAGGAGCCTGCCCGAGAATTGGCAACCTACTACGGATAAGCAGACTTTGGCCCAACCTTCCGCTGATTCTCGTTAAATACCCTCTGTCGTTACTCATTTAATGGGTATTCGCCTCAAATCATAGAAATGCGGCCTCAAATCCATTTTCCCGCACAACGTTTCCTATTCCCGGACAACCTCCTGGCAAATTTTGTACAAACAGACTACAAACCTGGTTGAGCAGGCCTTGTTGATCACACGGGCAGTATTTCTGCCTGATTTTTCACGATACGTGGAACAGAATCCATCTCCGGTGGGGATTGTGAAGGTTCTACAGTGCCCTCAATTTTGTGCGGCACAAGAGCCCTGGGCTTGGCACGCCGCCCTTTCCATAAACGCAACTTGGTCAAGCGATAACGCTGGGCCTTGGCTTTCTCATCACTCAATTCATACCAGGCCGCCCCCCAGCCATCATCCACACAGCCAGGTTGTCGAAACATCGGTGGTGCCGCTCCCACTTCACGCCATTGTTCCATTTTACTCTTCCAGGTCTCAGGTGCGGTCCGACTCATCTGCCCGAAGTGCTCACCGAGCACATCCAGTGCCATCGATAACAACAGTGGTGGACGTGTACCCTGGTCAGCAGCCAGCATCAAAACAGCGTAGAAACCAAAGGTCTTCGCTGGCCGATAGCGCCAGGGCAGGAAATTCAGCAGTGGATGACGAATAGGCACCTGGACACCTTCCAGATTAACAAAGACCTGGTACAGTCGCAAACGACTATGGGCAAACCCAACACCGGCTGTATTAACAGCCACCTCACCAGCGGCGCCGGATTGCCGTTGCCCTGTCATTTCTGACTCGCCAGATAATCGGCAATCTTTTGTAAGTCTTTTGCCGTCAAACCCTTAATCACGTCACGCATCACCGAATGGCTGGCACGATTACCGGATTTGAAATCTTCAATTTGTGCCAGGATGTATTCGGGATGCTGCCCGGCCAAAGCGGGAAATATCCCCTGTCCCTTGCCCGTCAAGCCATGACAACGGGCACAATTGTCTCGATACCGCTGCTGGCCCTGTTCCATAGTGGCACGCTGCAACAGGCTCAGCACCTTCGGTAACGGGTGGGTCGGCTGGATCTTCTGGGTAGTATAATATTCTGCCAGATCAGCCATATCCTGATCGGAAAGAGCGGCAACGATGCCCTGCATTATGTCGCTTTTGCGTTGACCCGATTTGAACGCATTGAGTTGCAAATACAGGTAATTGGGATCAAGCCCTGCAATACTTGGAAACATTCCAGCCGGGCTGTTACCATTTTCGCCATGACAGCCGGCGCAGCTCTCTGACTTGCTCTGACCAGCCTTGACATTGCCCTGCTCGGCCTTGGTCTTTTTAGCCCCCCAGGTTGAAGGCACTGACAGATTATGGGTCAGGTTCTTGTGACACTGCACACAAGTCAAACCATCTGTCTGCTTTTTCTGATGTGCCGGAACATCCGCCCGATACAGGCCAACGGAATTTTTAAAATATTGTTGATGTGACGGATCTGTGTGGCACTCGATACAGCGTCGACTACCGGTCTTGATAAACCGCGTCCTTTCCTTGATAGAAAGTTTTGGTGTCAGAACATTGTCGTAATATTCACGGTCCCGTAGTGCCAGTTGCACATTCTTCCAGGACTGTGGCGCCAAATACATGAAGTTAAACCATTGTGACACCGAATGAGGGTTATCATGACAGTTCACGCACCCCGGTCGTAGTGGATTCTTGCTACTGCCCATGGCCGAAAGCATGTATTCTTCATATTGCACGGGATGACATTCTGCACAGCCTATGGTCACCCCACCAGGCTTTTTCTTGTTGCCTTTGGGATTGAAGGCAAAGCTCGCCTCATCGTACCAGGTTTCGTGACAGGTACTGCAGGTGCCGGGGGTCTGAAAAACCGAATGTACTCCCGGTACCGGCATGAGACCCAACTTGCCCAACAAAACCACTACAAGCAGAAGCAGTACCGCAACCACAGCGGATCCGATAACGATCTTGCTTTTTTTGGTCATGACTGACTCCCTTCCTGTGCTGCCTGACTGTTTAATAGTGCCAGCATCTTCGCCTCATCGACCTGGACATCACCATAATGATCTCCGGCCTGTGGTCGTTCCAGCGTCACAGCAGTTGCCAATGCCCCACCACCACCAAATGAATCGAAGACGGGAAAAATCAGATCCATGGGGTGCACACCGATATCGGTCCACCAGAGATTATGGTTGATATCCTGATCATTCGAGACCATCGGCCGTTTCTGTTTTGGTCCGGCCTTGCCACTTGCAACACCACCGACACTCCAGTGGCCACCTTCTCGATGCATGGTGACCACATCCGGACGTACGGTCTGGGTCAGCAACACCTTGGTCACCAGGTAACCTACCTTGGAAGTCATACGCACCAAATCACCGTCTACAAAACCCAGAGTCTTGGCTGTTTCAAAATTCAGATGCAAATGATTGGCTAAAGTGGTTTCCATCAACACCTTGTTGTTGGCTGAGGCGGTATCTGCAATGTAATCTGAAGCATGCAGCAGCAGCGTCAACTCCTTATCCTTGCGTTTGGTGTCAACAGCCTCTTGCCAATCCGGAAAGACCGAGAATTCCATATGTGCCGGTTTGCCGTATTCCGCGAACACCTCCTCACCCTGTTCATCGACGATGCGACGTTTTTCCGGATCTAAATACCCATACACCGGCCACACCCCACTGTGTGCAGCCATAAGCTCCCAACCACCATCTTTCTGCAAGCCAGGGATGCCACCAAGCTGCAGCCCCAGCCAGCTTCTGGTATCACTGAATTGCCAATATTTAGTCTGCTCCGGGTTGCCAGCAGTCTGGATAATGTCACGCAGAATCTGGCGCAATTCTTTTGCTTCACCAGGCATGGTAATAACCTGCTGGCGCAAACCTACCCAAGGTAGCAAACTGCCCATGCTCTGTACTGGCTCGTTACGTTCCAGCCAGTGCGCTTCTGGTAACACAAGGTCAGCCAGCTCGGCGGTTTCATTCTTGAAGGTAGCGATCGCCACCAATAGGCCCACCCGGCTCTCATCGGCCAGTATCTGACGCCACAGAGCAGAACCGGGGGCATCAAATACCGGGTTGCAATTGTAGGCAAACACCACGCTGACCGGATAGGCTTTACCGGCATCCAGCGGAAACCGGGCCGGAAACTGCACCGGATTGACCAACACCTCGGGTGGTTCAGGTACAATCTGACCCAGTTCGATGGTACGTGGGTAACAGTTACCACCCTGGACCTCAATATTACCCGTCACCAGCAGCAACAGCATCAAGGCTTGCTCAGTAACAAAACCGTTGCTGTGGCCACTGATCCCTGCACCTGTCAGAATACAGCCACGACCTGATTCGGAGAATTCCCGCGCTACCCGTCTAATTCGCTTCTGGGACAAACCAGAAACTTGCGCCGCTTTCTCCAGCGTGTATTGCTCGACCGCCTTTTCCAGTGCCACTACTGAATAGTTACTGTATTTTGATATCGCCTCACGGTCTGCCCAGTTCTTCTTTAGCAGGTAGCGAACCATCGCCAGCGCTACGATCCCGTCGGTGCCCGGCCGCAGCGGCACCCATTCATCCGACAAGCCCGCTGTTTTCGAACAACGCGGATCAAACGTCACCAACCGGGCACGGCGAAAAATACGACCATCCATCGCTTCAGCAGCATAATCTGGTTGGGTAACCAGAAAATTACTACCAAAATTCAGTATATAGTGACTATGAGCCAGATCCGGAATGGATTCCGGACTACCCCAGGTACCGAGCCAGGCGGCGCGTTGATTGGCATTGCCCTCAAGTGAAACCACGGTGTTCGATCCCAGAGTGCGCATAAAGCGATCCAGTGCACCGCCGCTGGTATCCTTGCCACGCAGCAACACATTAGCCGTAGGCCTGCTGGCCTTAACGGCAACCGCAATTTCAGATAGTGCTTGCTCCCAACTGATCTCCTGCCACTCACCCGCACCTCGCTTACCTTTGCGTTTTAGCGGTTTAAGTAACCGGTCATTGTCCTCGACCTGAAACCAGGCGGAAGCTTCTGCTGCACTGATCCGCCCCCGGCTACGCACCGATTCGGTAACTCCAGAAATCTCGACGATCTTGGGACCCGGTAAATGAGTCAGCGGGTTGGGTGGTGCAAGAGGATCATCCTCCACCCAGGCCTCTATCGGATTATCATGCGGGGTAATCGGAGAACAGGAGAATACCCGTCTACGCTCCTTGCCACGCTTGATGTAATTGTAGGAATGGTTACCCAACTCCACTTCCATCGCCTGAGCCTGTCCTGCCGCACCAACTGCGGTAACCGCAGCAGCACCTGCAGCGCTGCGCTTAAAAAACTGGCGTCGGCTAATACGGTTTTCCTGAGTTTTTTTCATGCCGATCTCCTAGAAATGTCCCTGGTAATAGGTTGAAGCCATCACCCACCAGATACGCATGCCGTACACCCCTGTTGCGGTCATGAAAGAAGCCAGTACCACCCAATACATACTGTTCCTGATTTTGGGAATAATCAGAATCAGCAATGGCAGCAGCAGTCCCCAGATCACTTCCATATATAGATAAGCCCAACGGAAAACACCAAGCAGGACATCGTACAACATGGTGTGTTCTTCGCCGGTACCATAGGTGGCGAGCAAGAAATCATTAAATAGCAGGAATAAATCAAAGACAATGCCATACAACATTAACTTCGACATATCGATCAACAACGATTCCGGTACGATCTCACGTCGCGCAAACTTGTTCCGTATCCACATACTGACAATCAGCAATCCAATACCAGAAACATAGGCGCCGGTCAAAAACAGCAGCGGTGCCGCAGAATCATGATTGGGATCCCGTGATGGATTCAGCTGAATCACTACGCCGGTATACCAGTGCGTACCAATCGCCAGAACTACCGCCAGAATACCGAAGATACGAGCATACGTCTGGTTGCCCTTATAAACGAAATAGCTGTAGATCACCATCCCCACGGGATAAGTCAGGATAAACCAGGAGCCCCAGACCATTGGTGCAGACCAGTGACTGAAACTGGTCACCATCAAAAGATGAAAAAAGCGGTACGGTTTCCCCAGATCAATAATCAGCAGGATCGGCACCAGCAGCAGTAACACGATGGCAAAGTTCGAGGCAAAGAAAGCCACCGGCTTGTATTTCTTGACACCGAACACCCAACCCAGCGAACTGATGACAAATGAACCGGCGGAACCACCGACTAACCAAAAGTATAGAGCGATAGGGAAGCCCCAGTACTCATGATGATAGGCATTGGCAATAATCTGGCCATCCATTAGTAAAGCCCCCTGAAAAACTTGTTCGGTGCTGCGCTGAAGAACGTCTTGAAATTACGCCCGATATGCCTCATCAGGCCCCAAAAATCCATTTCGGTATCGATAATATCGCCACCGAAATCACCACCGAGCTCACTGCCCGTCTTGAACGTATTCTCACGATTATGCACTTGCTCGCTGCGATTGTGATAAGCAAATTCCGGATCTGCGATACGGCTATCAAGACCGATGTAGAACACCTGCGGCTCATTGCCCATCTGGGGGCGCAGGGTAAAAGTTTTGTTATCACGAATACTGCGTGCCACTTCGCTTTTCGGATCATTACGATCACCGAAAATCATTGCCCCACCCGTGCAGGAGGCAACGCACAAGGGCGCCAGCCCACGGGTCACCCGGATAATGCAGAAATCACACTTATCGGCCACATCCCGGGGATTGCGCGGATCTCGGCGCTTGTCGGAGAGCAAATGACGAGCATTATATGGGCAGGCCACCATGCAGGTACGACAGCCAATACAGCGATTGTAACGCTGCAGGATAAAACCATCGGGGTGGCGGTAGGTGGCCTTGGTCGGGCAATTGCGAATACAAGATGGCTGGTCACATTGATTACACAAGCGCGGCAACACATAGCGCTTGGTGTCCGGGAACCTGCCAACTTCTGCCTCCATAACCCACAACCGCCATTCCCCCAGCGGTACGTCGTAGCCTGTCTTGCAGGCAGATGTACAAGCGTTACAACCTGTACAGCGACGCAAATCCACCACCATGGCATAACGCTTCCTTCCAACCTTATCAAGGCTTGGGGATATGCCATTAAACCCAAATGTACGCTCCGCCACTGGAACCTCCGAAATTTACTTGGACTGCCAAGAGCTTTGTTCTCGGTATTCGATTATTACTTAAAGAATCTGTCATACAGGCGTAAAGACAACAAAAACGCATGTCGACGGCAAGATCGCTACGCAAATTGTAGCGATCTATGTGCTATGAACTTTGACCTCAGTCAATAACTTGTGATGTAACAAAAAAGAGACAATCTGTAACAATATCGATACAGCGGTCGGTACAACCCCTAAGAATACACGTATCCCATGTCCCATGAACCGTGGATTGCGGACTAACGAGCGGGCAAATCCATCGAAAAACCATCACGACAGCTAGCCCATTTTTCGATTTAATATCAGGGATGTGGATCAGGAATCCTTATCAAATTGATTGGCCTCTTCATCAAGACGCTGCTCCATCTCTGCCGCATCAAGATCGTCCTCTGCATCGAGATCATCTTCTTCATCAGGATCTTTTTTCGGCACCATACGACGCCCGAACCAGAGTCCGGTCTCAAACAGAAGCAGAATCGGTATCGCCAGCAAGGTCTGGGAAAAAATATCCGGCGGGGTCAGCAGCATTCCGAATACAAAAGCACCGACAACGATATAGGGGCGTTTACTGGACAGCTTTTCCGCAGTCGTAATGCCCATTTTGATCATCAGCACTGTAGCCACAGGCACCTCAAAAGCCAACCCAAAAGCAAAAAACAACTTAATGGTAAAGCTCAGGTAGGCATCAATATCCGTCATCACCTCCACACCTTGGGGCGCCGAGGACGTGAAAAACTTGAATACCAGTGGAAACACCACATAGTAGGCGAAGGCAATCCCAAGATAAAATAACACAGTACTTGACAGTAACAGCGGTACCACAACCCGTTTTTCAGAGGCATACAGTCCGGGTGCGATAAAGGACCAGATTTGATATAACAGATAGGGCATGGCACAGGCCGTAGCCACTGCGAAAGCAAACTTGAAGGGCACGAAAAACGGCCCGTGCGGTGCCGTAGAAATCATGCTGTTGCCCTCGGGCAAAACCCGCATCAAGGGTTCAGCAAGGTACAGAAACAGGTCATTGGCAAAGGGTGCTAAAACAAGAAAAAACAGCAAGACCGCCAGTATCGAATGGAGAATGCGATTGCGCAGCTCCAGCAAATGGGAAACGAAGGGTGCCGAGCCGCTAGCTGCTTTCGGTGGGACCACTATCTTTACTCCCTTGTTCTACATTTTTTTTGCTGTCCGAGATAACGCCATCCGCCTTTGCAATGCTTTCTGCAACAGAATCACCCGCCAGGGTATCTGCGTTAAGGGTTTCGGCCAGATCCTTGGTTGGCGTCACAATCTCATCCCGAATCTGGTTCACCTGCTTACCCAGATCGGCCACCTCATCGAGATCCTGCCGGTCAATTTCCCGCTGAATATCCTGCTTGACATCAGCCACCATGCTGCGGGCCTTACCAATCCATAAACCCGCCGTCCGCGCCAGCGCGGGCAGGCGCTCAGGGCCCACCACCACCAACGCAACCACACCGATGAGGGCCAGTTCCCAGAATCCTATATCGAACATAATCGTAGCAACTCAGAGGCAAGCGATGACCACAATGGTTTGGCGACTAAACCGCTTTTTCACTGACCGCGGGCTTGCTGTCGCTTTCTGTATCCGTAGCAACGGACTTTATCGTATCAGGCTCTACGGCATCAGGATCAACACCGTCGCCATTTTCTTTAGTGCTTGCCGACTCATCTTCGCCGACCTTTTTCGACTTCGGCTCTTCCTTTATGGCTTTCTTGAAACTCTTGATCGCCGAACCCAGATCACCACCGACACTGCGCAACTTTTTAGTACCAAATATCAGCAGCACAATGACCAGGATAATGATCAGCTGCCAGGCACTGATTCCACCAAATCCCATGTCCCGTCTCCTTTTCTCTAGATGTTTGTGTTCAAAGAGCTTGCGCTCACCGGTCTACTGCGGGCCCGTCGCCGAGTCGTATTTCCTGTCTGTTACTTCTGCTGTACACGGGCTGCTTTTTCAGCAATCCCGGACAAACCGAAGCGTCGATCCAGTTCTGCCAACACATCCGCTACCTGCAGATTCATACTGGCCAGCAGCACCATCGAATGAAACCACAAGTCTGCCATCTCATAGACGACATGCTTGGGATCATCGCCCTTGGCTGCCAGCACCACTTCGGTGGCCTCTTCACCAATCTTCTTGAGAATGGCGTCTGCACCACCGTGATATAGCTTGGCCACATAGGATGTCTGCGGGTCTGCCTGTTTGCGGCTTTCCAGCACCTCGGTCAGGCGCCGTAGTATAGCAGCGTCATCAGTCATCGACACGCTCCCCATAAATTTCTGTGGCCGATTTTACCACCAACTCCACTTCTTGCCAGTCGTTATTCTTGTGCTGACGATAAAAACAGTGGTGATGTCCGGTATGACAGGCAATACCACCTACCTGTTCCACGGTCAACAATAAGGTGTCACCATCACAATCCAGTCGTAGCTCCAACAAACGCTGGATATGCCCGGATTCCTCGCCCTTGCGCCATAACCGCTGTCGTGAACGGGAAAAATAGACCGCCCGCTGTTCCCGAATGGTTACCAGCAAGGCTTCGCGATTCATCCATGCCAGCATCAATACCTGGCCGCTACCGACTTCCTGGGCAATGGCCGCCACCAGGCCATCGGCATTCCACTTTATCTGTTCAAGCAGGGCCTGCATTACAAGCGCACCTCAATACCCGCTGCCGCCATATGCTGTTTGGCCTGCCTGATCGTATAGGTCCCAAAATGAAAAATACTGGCCGCCAGCACGGCATCTGCGCGCCCTTTGATCACACCGGCTACCAGGTGGTCAAGATTACCAACCCCTCCGGAAGCAATCACCGGAATGGTCACAGCATCCGCCACGGCACGGGTCAGTGCCAGGTCAAAGCCTTGCTGAGTGCCATCACCGTCCATGCTGGTTAAGAGAATTTCGCCAGCACCTTCCCCGGCCATCCGTCTGGCCCAATCAACCGCATCCAGGCCGGTGGCCTTACGTCCACCATGGGTGAAGATCTCCCAGTGCGGCTCAGGTGTGTTCGTCACCTGTTTGGCATCAATGGCGACGACGATACACTGCGAGCCGAAATGACGGCTGGCCTGCCCCACAAATTCGGGATGAAATACCGCCGCGGTATTGATACCCACCTTGTCAGCACCGGCATTGAGCATCCGCCTAACATCTTCCAATTCACGTATTCCACCACCCACAGTCAGGGGAATAAATACCTCGGAAGCAATGGCTTCTACGACATGAAGTAGGGTATCGCGGTCATCGGAGCTGGCAG
>ENA-ORDP01001021-ORDP01001021.1-marine-sediment-metagenome-genome-assembly--contig:-NODE-1021-length-16319-cov-7.821508_pt1 | contig 16319 bp, 13 predicted proteins | sample MGYA00248627_ERZ508539 | MGnify/ENA primary metagenome ERZ508539 (study PRJEB26208, sample SAMN05571518) | marine sediment metagenome | biome: deep sea; feature: Hydrothermal vent; material...
AGAGGGTTGGGGTGAGGGGATAAAATACATGCAAATACTGTTGCAACGATTGATAATATGGGCTTTATCCTTCAATCCCACCTGACCTGGACTAAGGTATTTATGCGGGGTGAGGTTTGATTGGTTTTTACTATTTTGCCCCGATCCTGATAGCCACGAGGGCGAGACCAAATCCCCGTTTCCTCCAAATATCACATTTGAAACATCAATATCATACATTTATGAGAAGTTTGGGCTATAATGCGCCGCCCTCGGGAGGCCATCCTGAGGTGCGGGTGATCCGGAACATACCGGTTGCAGTTGAGAATTGACCAGTAATCCAATAATTAACCAACATTTTTTATGCGAGTAGCGGGAACATGACTGAATTAACAAACTATAGAAATATAGGCATTTTTGCCCACGTGGATGCAGGTAAAACCACCACTACGGAGCGTATTCTCAAACTGACCGGTAAAATCCACAAACTGGGTGAAGTGCACGATGGCGAGGCTACCACGGATTTCATGGATCAGGAGCAGGAGCGCGGCATTACTATTCAGTCTGCTGCTACGTCCTGTATCTGGGATAACCACCGCCTGAATATTATCGATACCCCCGGACACGTTGATTTCACGATTGAGGTTTATCGTTCACTGAAAGTCTTGGACGGCGGCATCGGTGTGTTCTGTGGTTCCGGCGGCGTTGAACCCCAGTCCGAAACCAACTGGCGCTACGCCAATGATTCGGAAGTGGCGCGGATCATTCTGGTCAACAAGCTTGATCGCGTGGGGGCGGATTTTTACCGTGTGGTCGAGCAGGTGGAAGATGTACTGGGCGCGAACCCGCTGGTGATGGTACTGCCTGTCGGTATCGAAGACGAGTTCAAAGGCGTGGTCGATCTGCTGACGCGCAAAGCCTGGATCTGGGATGATTCCGGTGACCCAACGAATTACACCATCAAGGATGTTCCGGCCGATATGCAGGAGAAGGTCGAGGAATGGCGCGAAAAACTGATCGAGATGGCCGTCGAGCAGGATGACGGCCTGATGGAGCAATATCTGGAAGGCAACGAGCCGTCGATTGATGAGCTCAAAGCCTGCATCCGTAAGGGCACGATTGCGCTGGATTTCTTTCCTACTTATTGCGGTTCGGCCTTCAAGAACAAAGGGATCCAACTGGTGCTGAACGCGGTGGTGGATTACCTGCCCAATCCGACTGAAGTCAAACCGCAGCCGGAAGTGGATCTGGAAGGTAATGAGACGGGTGAATTTGCCATTGTGGATGTTGAAGGACCATTACGCGCGCTGGCCTTCAAAATTATGGATGACCGTTTTGGTGCCTTGACCTTTATCCGTATCTATTCCGGAAAGATTGAAAAAGGCACCAACGTACTCAACACCTTTACCGGCAAGACCGAGCGTATCGGCCGGATTGTGGAAATGCATGCCGACTCCCGTGAGGAACTGAGCAGTGCGCAGGCGGGCGACATTGTTGCCGTGCTGGGCATGAAAAATGTGCAAACCGGCCATACCCTCTGTGATCCGAAGAAACCGGCAACCCTGGAACCGATGGTTTTCCCGGCTCCCGTGATCTCCATTGCCATCTCCCCAAAAGACAAGGCCGCGTCTGAAAAAATGGGCGTAGCGCTGGGCAAAATGATTCAGGAAGATCCCTCTTTCCATGTCGAAACCGACGAAGACAGCGGCGAAACCATTCTCAAGGGTATGGGCGAACTGCATCTGGATATCAAGGTCGATATTCTTAAACGTACCCACGGTGTGGAAGTGGAAGTCGGCAAGCCCCAGGTCGCTTACCGCGAAACCATTACCCAGCGGGTTGAAGACAGCTATACCCATAAAAAGCAGACAGGTGGTTCCGGCCAGTTTGCTAAAATCGATTACGTTATTGAGCCGGGCGAACCCGGCAGTGGCTACGAGTTCGAGTCAAAAGTAAGCGGCGGCAATGTGCCGCGCGAATTCTGGCCTGCGGTCCAGAAAGGCTTTGCCAATAGTCTTGAACGCGGTGTATTGGCGGGTTTCCCGACTCTGGATTTCAAAGTCACCCTGCTGGATGGTGGTTATCATCCGGTCGATTCCTCGGCGGTTGCGTATGAACTGGCTGCCCGTGCGGCCTACCGTCAAACCATGCCCAAGGCGGGTCCCCAGTTAATGGAACCGATCATGAAGGTGGATGTGTTTACGCCGGAAGCGCATGTCGGTGACGTGATTGGCGATTTGAATCGACGCCGTGGCATGATCCGGTCACAGGAACCCGGCGCCACGGGTGTTCGCATCAAGGCGGAATGTCCGCTAAGCGAAATGTTCGGTTACATCGGTGATCTGCGCACCATGACGTCCGGTCGTGGCCAGTTTTCCATGGAATTCCTGCACTACATGCCCTGTCCGAAAAACGTGGCCGAAGATGTTATCAAGGAAACGCTGGAACGCGAAGCCAAGAAGAAATAGTTTTTTCCTGCCTGTTCTCAGGACGATACGAAAAGGGCGGGTTCTATTAATCATTGCAACAGTATTTGCACCATAGCCCCCTCTCCCTCCGGGAGAGGGTGGGGGTGAGGGGATAAAATACATGCAAATACTGTTGCAATGATTAATACTACCCGCCTTTTTTTGTACCCTGTTATCACAAACATGCATCCGTTGATGCGCGTCCCAGGTGATACATCGCCCCCTCGTTATTGATAACCACGCGATCCCGGGTGTTAAACCAGTCGGGATAGATGCAGATAGCGCCTTTTACATGCAGGCAGGCATTTTCAATTTTATAATCACAATAGTAACGGTCGCCCATCAGCGTACCGGTATCAGGAGCCTGTTGCCGATAGTGCTCAAGTTTGTCGAGAGAATCAAAAACCGTATTAATAGCGATGGGGCCGATTTCGGTCATACCCCAGTTACACATGAATGTCGCGCCACGGCGAATAAAAGCGTCCATGATTTCAAAACTGATATTGTTGCTGCCACAGGCAATGAACAGGCCGCTTAGATCCACCCTGGCAAATGTCCGGGTGTTTATGAGCATTTGGCAGTGGGCGGGGGTGAGATGGGTATGCGTGAAGCCCTGCACATCCTGCCAGAAGCGGTAGGCGTTGAAAGCCCGGATATCCACATAGGCCCCGACACTGAGTGCGGGCAGGGTTTGTGCCAACACGCCACCCGCATGATTCATGCTACAGACCGTGAGCACCCGGCTGTGGCAGGTGATACCCTGTGCTTCCTGTGCAACTAAATTTGCTGCTGCCAGTTTTTCCGGCGGCTGGAACAGGACTTTGGCGGCATCGGTAGTGCCGGAGCTTTGTAGATCAAAGCCCTGCTGGAGCAGAGTTTTCCAGTTTTTAATCATCCTGGATGAAGTATTGCTCCGTTTTGCGGGTAATTTTCCTGGCCAGCAGGTAAGGTGTAAACGGAAACAGCCAGGGGATCAGAGCATGAATAATACCGGTTATCACCATGACCAGCCCCAGCAAGTTGAACCACATAGCGATAAACAAGTGTTTGAAATAGCCGCTATGGGCTTTTTCTAAATGATGTAAGTCCCACATTGGTTTTCCCCTGGTTTATTTTTGCGCCACTATTCGGCACGATGCGTAGGGCCAGGTTGAGTTGGCGGTACGTTATCGGCAAAACTGATGGGTTTCACTTCGTTCTACCCATCCTACTGTAAGTTCAAAATGAGTAGGATGGGTAGAACAAAGTGAAACCCATCAAGGCGAAACCCATCAAGAATTATCCCGCTAGTTTTTCTTTCCACTCATGGGCATGTTCAAGTATGGCAGTTGAATTCAAGGTTGTCAGTTCACCGTCTCTGAGCAGTTGTTTACCGGCGACCCAGACATCACGGATACAGTGACGGCCAGCAGCATAGACCACCTGTGATTGCGGATGATAGACCGGTTGGGTGTCCACGCCACTTAAATCTATCGCGATCATATCGGCGGCCTTACCGGGTTTCAGGGAACCGGTTTCGTCTTCCAGTCCCAGGGCGCGGGCACCGTTGAGGGTGGCCATTCGCAAGGCCTGCATGGCGGGCACGGCACTGGCGTTGCCGGATACCGCCTTGCCCAGCAGGGCGGCGCTACGCAGTTCGCCAAGCATGTCCAGATCATTATTGCTGGCGGCCCCATCGGTGCCCAGTGCTACATTTACCCCGGCTTCGAGCAGGGTCTGTAGCGGGCAAAAACCGCTGGCCAGTTTGAGATTGGATTCCGGGCAGTGCACGACATGCACGCCGGTCTCGGCGAGTAGAGGGATGTCTTCTTTTTCAAGCTGGGTCATGTGTACGGCGAGCAGCCCCGGGCTGAGCAGATCCAGTTTTTGCAGCCGTTCGATGGGACGCAGGCCGAATTTTTCTACTGATGCCTGTACTTCAAACGCGGTTTCATGCAGGTGGATGTGGATGGGGATATCCAGTTCTTCGGCATAGGTGGCGATGCGGCTCAGGGGTTCGTCCGATACGGTGTAAGGCGCATGGGGCGCAAAGGCAGTGCTGATCAGACTGTTGCCGTTGAGCTGGTCATGCAGGGCGATGCCTTTTTGCAGGTATTCATCCGAATCCCTGGCCCAGGCGGTAGCAAAGTCGAGTACGATTAGACCGACGACGGCGCGCATACCGGCGTGTTCTGCTGCGCGTGCGGTTTCGTCAGGAAAGAAATACATGTCGTTGAAGCAGGTGGTGCCGCTTTTGATCATTTCGGCGCAGGCCAGCAGACTGCCGTGATGAACAAATTCAGGACTAATCCATTTGTTTTCTGCTGGCCAGATATGATTGTCGAGCCAGTCCATCAACGGCAGGTCATCGGCCAGTCCGCGCATCAGGCTCATGGCGGCGTGACCGTGGGCGTTGATAAAACCGGGCATGAGAACATGCTGCTGCCGGCGGATATGTATCTTGGCCTGGAACTGTGTCTCGGCCTCGGCGGCAGGCAGGATAGCCACGATACGGCCATCATTAATCGCAATGGCGTGGTTGTCGAGTATCGTGTTTTCTGGCTCGATGGGGATGATCCAGCGAGCGGTGATTAGAGTATCTATGTTCATAAAGGATGAGGTATTAATTGTTGCATAAGTATTTGCATGTATTTATCCCCTCACCCCAACCCTCTCCCAGAGGGAGAGGGGGCTATGATGCAAATACTTATGCAACGATTAATATGAGTGGCGAGTATAAGAAAAACCGTTTATCCGTTATACATTTTTTGTTACTTTAGCGCATATTCATTAACAAAGGAAAATAATCAAAGATGATGACCTTAGCCTTGATGTTGCCATCCTTCTTTACACCTTGTTCCCCGGCCCTATTATGAGTGTTTTTCCTATTCGCTGGCATGAAGAGGCCCTGAAACTACTGGATCAACGCCTGCTGCCAGCGGAGGTAACTGAAATCAGTTATGACTCGGTAGCGGCGGTGGCCGATGCCATTCGTGACATGGTGGTGCGTGGCGCGCCGGCCATTGGGATTACGGCGGCTTTTGGCGTCGTGATCGCCGCCCGCGCCCGTTATGCCGAAAGCCCGGATAACTGGCGGGAAAGTATCGGAAAGGATTTGAGACTACTGGCCGATGCGCGTCCCACAGCTATCAATTTGTTTTGGGCTATCGAACGCATGCGAGGTTGTTTTGATGAAATCGAAGGTGATCCTGTTGAACGCTTATTGACTGAAGCAAAGACTATTCACGAAGAGGATATTGCCGCCAATAAACGCATGGGTGATCTGGGCGCCCAGCTTATCGGGGCAGGCAGTAATATACTGACCCATTGTAATGCCGGCGCACTGGCGACCGGCGGTTATGGTACGGCGCTGGGCGTGATTCGCAGCGCCGTCGCGGCGGGCAAGGTCGGCCAGGTGTTTGCCGATGAGACCCGGCCCTGGTTGCAGGGCGCGCGCCTGACCGCCTGGGAATTGTTGCAGGATGGTATCCCGGTGAGCCTGATTGCCGAGGGCGCCGCATCCTGGTTGATGCGCCAGGGCAAGGTGCAGTGGATCGTGGTCGGCTCGGATCGCATCGCCGCCAATGGCGATGTGGCCAACAAGATTGGCACTTATCAGCTGGCCGTCTCGGCCCGTTATCATGGGCTAAAGTTTATGGTTGTCGCGCCCACCTCGACAGTAGACATGAATATCGCCGGGGGTGCGGATATTCCCATCGAAACCCGCAACGCCGACGAGCTGCTTAAATGCGGCGATAAAACCGTGGCAGCCGCAGGCGCGTCAGCCTGGAATCCGGTGTTCGACGTGACGCCGGCGGTGCTGGTGGACGCTATCGTGACGGAGCAGGGCGTAGTAGAGAAACCCGATGCAAAAAAAATATTGGCCATGATGGAAAATACCTGATTCATCGCACTGATTTCCCGTTTAAAACGCCGCAAACGTGTTCTCGCGGCAGATCTCTTTAATGCAGTAGGTGACGCTGTGCTAGAATAACTGCCTTAATCCGCTCAAAAGCGGATCACAATAACAAGCAGCACGCCCATAGGAACCTATGACCGAATTCGCCAAAGAAATTCTCCCGATCAACATTGAAGAGGAAATGAAGCAGTCCTATCTGGATTACGCCATGAGCGTGATCGTAGGACGCGCCCTGCCGGATGTCCGTGACGGCCTGAAACCGGTGCATCGCCGGGTGCTTTACGCCATGCGTGAGCTGGGCAATGACTGGAACAAGGCGTATAAAAAGTCCGCCCGCGTAGTCGGTGATGTTATTGGTAAATACCATCCTCATGGCGATACGGCGGTCTATGACACTATCGTGCGTATGGCCCAGCCGTTTTCCCTGCGTTACATGCTGGTGGACGGGCAGGGTAACTTCGGTTCGGTCGATGGGGATTCCCCGGCAGCCATGCGTTATACCGAAGTGCGTATGGCGAAAATCGCTCATGAGCTGCTGGCGGATCTCGACCGGGAAACCGTGGACTTTGTTCCCAACTATGACGAATCGGAACATGAGCCGGAGGTGCTGCCCGCGCGCCTGCCCAACTTGCTAATTAACGGTTCGGCAGGTATTGCCGTGGGCATGGCCACCAATATTCCGCCGCATAATCTCAATGAAATCATTAACGCCTGCCTGGCGCTGATTGAAAATCCGCAAACCACTATTCAGGAATTAATGGTTCATGTTCCCGGACCGGATTTTCCGACCGCCGGCATTATTAACGGTGCCCGCGGCATCGCCGAAGCCTATGCGGGGGGCCGTGGCCGTATCTATGTACGGGCGCGCACCCACGTCGAGGAATTTGGCAATGGCCGTGAACGGCTGGTAGTCACTGAGCTGCCGTACCAGGTGAATAAGGCGCGCCTCATCGAACGCATTGCCGAGCTGGTCAAAGAGAAAAAAATCGAGGGTATTTCCGAGCTGCGTGATGAGTCGGACAAGGACGGCATGCGCATGGTCATCGAACTGCGCCGCAGCGAAATGCCCGACGTATTGCTCAATAACCTCTATAAACAGACCCAGATACAGAGTGTCTTCGGCATTAATATGGTGGCGCTGGTCGATGGTCGGCCCCGTTTGCTGAATATCAAGCAGATTCTGGAAGCCTTTATTCGTCACCGTCGTGAGGTGGTTACCCGGCGCACGATTTATGATTTGTGCAAGGCGCGGGAAAAGGCCCATGTGCGTGAAGGGCTGGCGATTGCGCTGGTCAATATTGATCCCATTATTAGCATGATCAAGGCGGCAAAAAACCCGGCCGAAGCTAAATCGGAACTGGTATCCACCGCCTGGGAACCGGGCGTGGTGATTGAAATGTTGTCGCGTACCGGCGCGGAAGGATCCAAACCGGAAGATCTGCCGGATAATGTCGGCTTGATCGATGGCAACTATTATCTTTCCGAGACTCAGGCGCAGGCCATTCTCGACATGCGCCTGCATCGTCTGACCGGGCTTGAGCAGGACAAGATTCTAAAGGAATACGGTGAACTGCTGGAAGTCATCACCGAGCTGCTTAAAATTCTTCTCAGCAGTGATCGCCTGATGGAAGTCATTCGTGAAGAGCTGCTGGAAATTAAGGAGCAGTATGGTGATGACCGGCGTACGGAAATTGTCGCCAGTCAGGAAGATCTGGCCATCGAGGATCTGATCACGGAAGAAGATGTGGTGGTTACCCTTTCGCATGACGGGTATGCCAAAGCGCAGCCGATTACAACCTATACAGCGCAACGCCGCGGTGGCAAGGGGAAGGCCGCCACTTCAGTGAAAGATGAAGACTTTATCGACAAGCTATTCGTCGCCAGCACCCACGATACTATTTTGTGTTTCTCCAGCCGTGGCAAGGTGTACTGGCTGAAAGTTTATGAGCTGCCTCAGGCCGGGCGCACGGCGCGAGGCCGGCCTATCGTCAATCTTCTACCGCTGGAAGAAGGCGAACGCATTAATGCTATTTTGCCGATCCGTGAATATGAAGAAGGCAAATATATTTTCTTCGCCACCGCCAGTGGTACGGTTAAGAAAACGCCGTTAAAGGATTTTTCCCGCCCGCGTGTTTCAGGCATTATCGCTATCGAACTGCGTGGACAGGATCAATTGGTGGGCGTAGAACTCACCGATGGCGCACAGGATGTACTGCTGTTTTCCAGCAGCGGCAAGGCTATTCGTTTTAGTGAAAATGCTGTGCGCGCCATGGGGCGTACCGCAGCCGGCGTGCGAGGTATTAAATTGCAGCCGGGCCAACGTGTCATCTCCCTGATTATCGCCAGCGAAGGTTGCGTGTTGTCGGCAACAGAAAACGGCTATGGTAAACGGACCGCTATTGGAGACTACCCCTGTCATGGGCGTGGTGGACAGGGCGTCATTTCAGTGCAGACCACGGCTCGCAACGGTGATGTGATTGGCGTCGTGCTGGTTAACGAGAACGACGAGATTATGCTCATCACCACCAGTGGCACCCTGGTGCGCACCCGGGCAGATGAGATTTCCATCGTGGGCCGAAACACCCAGGGCGTGTGCCTCATCAACCTTTCTGAAGGTGAAAAATTGTCCGGCATTGAACGGATTGAAAACATTCAGGAAGATGAACCGGAAGATAATGAAGAGTAGCCAGGATAAATAGCAAAATCATATTCAATTCATTAGGCAGGTTGGGCTGAATAGTGGTTATGAAGCCCAACAAATTTTTATCTTGTTCCCATGCGCTGCACGGGAATGCATACAGTAACTGCGTGAAGTAAGCCGATATGGATTCCCACGCTGGAGCGTGGGAACCAGAAAGTTTCATTCGGTACTTCCTACGCTTCGCTCCGGTCGCGTCTTTGCGTTTAAGATGGTTATAAAATTTAGCTTAATCAAATTGGGAGTATGTGATGTCTAGAGTATTTAACTTCAGTGCCGGTCCCGCAATGTTACCGGAAGATGTGCTTAAACAGGCGCAGGCGGAAATGATGGACTGGCAGGGCAGTGGCATGTCGGTAATGGAAATGAGCCATCGCGGCAAGGAATTCATGTCCATTGCCGAAAAGGCCAGTGCGGATCTGCGTGAGATTATGACTATTCCGGATAGTTATGAGATTTTATTCCTGCAGGGCGGCGCCAGTTGCCAGTTCGCCATGGCGCCGATGAATCTGTTGCGTGGCAAGTCAACGGCTGATTACATCAATACCGGCGCCTGGTCGAAGAAAGCGATTGCGGAGGCCAAACGTTTTTGCGAGGTCAATGTGGCCGCCAGTTCAGAGGCCGATAAATTTAGCAGCGCGCCTGCACAGGACGATCTGAAACTGAATGCTGATGCCGCCTACGTGCATTACACGCCAAATGAAACTATCGGTGGCGTAGAGTTTTCATATATCCCTGATACCGGCGATGTGCCCCTGGTAGCCGATATGTCCTCCACCATTCTTTCCCGACCGATTGATGTGTCGAAGTTCGCTGTCATTTATGCCGGTGCGCAGAAGAATATTGGCCTTGCCGGTTTGACCGTTGTTATCGTGCGCAAGGATCTGATGGGGCAGGCTATCGACGGCACCCCGTCCATGCTGAATTATGAAATTCAGGCCAAGGCCGCTTCCATGTATAACACGCCACCCACCTATGCCTGGTATCTGGCCGGGTTGGTGTTTGCATGGCTCAAGGACAAGGGGGGGCTGGTGGCCATGGGGGAAATCAACCAGCGCAAGGCGGATAAATTGTATGCCGCGATTGATGCTTCGAATTTTTACCAGAACCCGGTCAAGCCGGATTGCCGTTCCTGGATGAACGTGCCGTTTACCCTGGCTGACGCCGATCTGGACAGTGTGTTTCTTGATCAAGCGAAAAAAGAAGGGATGGTGACATTGAAAGGTCATCGCTCCGTCGGCGGCATGCGTGCCAGTATCTACAACGCCATGCCCGAAGCGGGCGTCAATGCGCTGATCGCCTTCATGGCTGAATTCGAAAAGAATCACGGTTAAAGATTAAATAAACTCAGGTCAGAATTAATGTATAAAATTTTAACGTTAAATAATATTTCCGTTGCCGGTCTGGAACGTCTGCCGCGCGAAACTTATGAAGTTGCTTCCGAGATCCAGCATCCCGATGGCATTCTGCTGCGTTCCTTCAAAATGCATGAGATGGAAATCCCTGCAAGCCTGAAAGCCGTGGGTCGTGCGGGTGCCGGGGTAAACAATATTCCGGTGGATAAAATGTCGGCCAAAGGCGTGGCGGTATTCAATGCGCCGGGCGCCAATGCCAATGCGGTGAAAGAACTGGTGATCGCGGGCATGCTGATGGGCTGTCGTAATCTGTGTCAGGCCTGGGACTTTGCGCGTCAGCTTGAAGGTGATGATGAAACCATCACCAAACAGGTGGAGGCGGGCAAGAAAAATTTTGCTGGTTTTGAACTTCCGGGCCGCACGCTGGGCGTGGTGGGGCTGGGCGCCATTGGCCGCTATGTGGCGAATGCCGCGTTGGATCTGGGTATGAACGTGATCGGCTTTGACCCGGGTATTACCGTGGAAGGTGCCTGGCAATTATCCTCGCAGGTGGGAAAAGCCGGCAGCATTGACGAATTGTTGCCGAAGGTGGATTTTGTGACCTTCCATGTGCCGCTGGTGGATGCCACCCGGCACATGATCAATGCTCACAGGTTGAAGACCATGCGTGACCATGCCGTGATTCTCAATTTTGCCCGTAATGGGATTATCGACGATGAAGCGGTTTCGGCGGCCATCAAGGAAGGGAAAATTTATGCTTATGTCTGTGACTTTCCCAGCAACCTGCTGAAGACACACGAGCGGGTGATTACCCTGCCGCATTTGGGCGCATCGACCAAAGAGGCCGAAGATAACTGCGCCATTATGGTAGCAGAGCAGGTGCGGGACTATCTTGAAAACGGTAATGTGAAAAATTCGGTTAACTTCCCTGACGTGCACATGGTGCGTACGAAAGGGCATCGTATGGCTATCGTCAACAGCAATGTACCGAACATGGTCGGGCAGATTTCTTCAGCACTGGCGGATAAGGGACTGAACATCATTGACATGATCAATAAGTCGCGCGGCGATCTGGCCTATACTTTGATCGATATTGATAAACCGATTGAGGATGTGCTGTTGAATGAACTGTTGACGATTGAGGGTGTGCTGTCTGCACGCATGATCTGAAAGCCAGTATGACTAACAAGCTTGACAACCTGCGTGAGACGATCGATTCACTGGATGAACAGATTCAGGCACTGATCACGCAACGTGCGAAGATTGCAGAAGATGTGGCGAAGGCCAAGCAGACCTCCGGCGATCATGTTTTTTATCGCGCCGAACGTGAGGCGCAAGTCCTGCGTAAGGTAATGGCGCGCAATAGCGGTCCTCTAAGTGATGAGGAAATGGCGCGTCTGTTTCGTGAGATCATGTCGGCCTGTCTGGCGGTTGAGCAGGTAATGACTATCGCCTTCCTCGGCCCGGAGGGAACCTTCACCCAGGCTGCGGCGTTGAAGCATTTCGGTCACTCGGTGAGGGTTTTGCCTATGACCAGCATCGCGGATGTTTTCCGCGAAGTGGAATCAGGCGCAGCATCTTACGGCGTGGTGCCGGTGGAAAACTCGACGGAAGGTGTGATCACCCATACCCTGGATGAGTTTATGCGGTCCTCGCTAAAAATCTGTGGCGAGGTCGAGTTGCGCATTCATCACCATTTGCAGAGTTGCTCAGGCCGACTTGAGGATATCAAAAAAATCTATTCTCATCAGCAGTCACTGGGGCAATGCCGCCACTGGCTGGATACCCACCTGCCGGGCATCCCCCTGCAGGATGTGGGCAGCAACGCCCATGCCGCCGAGATGGCGGCGGCCGATAGTGAAGCCGCCGCCATTGCCGGTGAAGCGGCGGCTGAAATCTACGGCCTGAAAATCGTCAGTGCCAGTATCGAGGATGAGCCGGACAATACCACCCGTTTTCTGGTGATTGGTAAACGCGCCACGCCGGTCAGCGGTAAGGACAAGACCTCCTTGCTGGTCTATACCGACAACAAGTCCGGGGCGCTGTACGCCATGCTGGAGCCGATAGCGCGGAATGGTTTGTCCATGACTCGAATCGAGTCTCGTCCCTCCCGCCAGGGAATGTGGAATTATGTGTTTTTTATCGATGTCGAAGGCCACGCGAACGATGAAAAAGTGATGCGGGCGTTGGAAGAATTGTCACAAACAGCCAGTATGGTAAAGGTGCTGGGGGCGTATCCTCAGGCTGTTTTATAACAACAAAAACCTAAAATTCTGCAGGTAAAAAGTGCGATGAAACTTCAACCCGTAATTTTATCCGGTGGCAACGGTTCCCGGCTTTGGCCACTGTCCCGTGAAATGTACCCGAAGCAGTTGATTCCGCTGGTGTCCGATCAGACCATGTTGCAGGAAACCGCTGCGCGTTTGAACGGACTCAATGGCAATGAGCAGATTGAGTTGTTAAATCCCGTGGTCGTGTGTAATGAAGGACACCGTTTCCTTGTGGCCGAGCAATTACGCCAGATTGGCGTGCCGGCCGACAAGATTATTCTTGAACCGATTGGCCGCAATACCGCACCGGCGCTGACCCTGGCGGCGCTGGCCGTGGCGGCGGATGATGCTGATACGGTGTTGCTGGTGATGCCGGCGGATCATATCATCAAGAATGAAGCCGTTTTTTATGACGCCATCCACGACGGTATGCAACTTTCTGCCAGGGGCTATCTGGTAACGTTTGGTATCAAGCCGGATTCGGCGCAGACGGGCTACGGCTATATTCGCATGGGTTCAGTTCTGGATACGGATACCTCCGCACAACTTATCGACCGCTTTGTCGAAAAGCCGGATGCAGATACTGCGCAGGCCTATGTGGATTCCGGAGACTATCTTTGGAACAGCGGCATGTTTATGATGAAGGCCTCAAGCTGGCTGGATGAAATGCAAAGCCTCCAGATAAAGATGCTGACATGTTGTGAAGATGCCTTTACCCGCGGTGAAATCGATCGTGGCTTTTACCGGGTCAATGCGGAAGTTTTTTCAGCGTGCCCCTCCGACTCCATTGATTATGCGGTGATGGAAAAAATCACCGAACAGGCGGATCAGGCGGCACATCCGGCTGCGGTGATTCCTCTGGATGCCGGCTGGTCAGACGTCGGCGTCTGGTCCACGCTCTGGGAGGTGGGCGAGAAGGATGAAGCCGGTAATGTGGTCAAGGGCGATGTTTATGCCATCAACACCCGCAACTCGCTACTCATCAGTGACCAGCGTCATATTTCAAGCGTCGGCCTGGAGGATGTGATCGTGGTGGAAACGGCGGATGCGGTGCTGGTTGCGCACAAGGATCATGCCCAGGATGTCAAGTTGGTGGTTAATCGTCTTAAAGCAGAACGGCGTGGCGAGTATCTGAATCACCAATTGGTATATCGTCCCTGGGGTAGTTATGAATGCATCGATCATGGCGATCGATTTCAGGCGAAGCGTATCACGGTCAACCCGGGTGCCTGCCTGTCGCTGCAATTGCATCATCATCGTGCCGAGCACTGGATTGTGGTCACGGGCACTGCGCATGTCACTCGTGGGGAGGAGGTCTTTCTGGTATCCGAAAACGAATCCACCTATATTCCTCTGGGGGTTAAGCACCGCCTGGAAAACCGGGGCGTGATTCCGCTGGAAATGATTGAGGTGCAATCCGGCAGTTATCTGGGCGAAGATGATATCGTTCGCTTTGAAGATATTTATGGTCGAGATAAATAAAAACCGGGATAAATAAGCCGTATTTTATGCTAACGATTAGTTTCAAATCACTGGCCGTTGAAGGCGTACGTTCCCTGCAACCCTATCAACCCGGTAAACCGCTGGCGGAACTGGAGCGTGAATACGGTATCCGTCATGCCGTCAAGCTGGCGTCTAACGAAAATCCGCTGGGTCCCGGACAAAAAACGTTGGCGGCCATCGAGCAACACCTGGCTGATCTGTCCCGTTATCCCGATGGCAATGGTTTTTCCCTGAAAAAAGCGCTGAGTAAAAAACATGGCGTGAGTATGGATCAGTTGACGCTGGGCAATGGTTCCAACGATATACTGGAATTTCTGGCCCGCGCGTTTGTCGCCAGCGGCGATGAAGTGATTTTCTCCGAACATGCCTTTGCCGTTTATCCCATCGTTACCCAGGCAGTGGGGGGGCGGGCGGTTGTGGTTGCAGCGAAAAACTTGGCTTATGATCTGGATGCCATCGCTGCCGCCGTGAGCGATAAAACCCGCCTGATTTTTATTGCCAACCCTAACAATCCAACCGGCACTTGGCTGACAGAAAAAGCCCTACGTGATTTTTTGGAAAAAATTCCTGCCCAGGTGCTGGTTGTGCTGGATGAAGCCTATTATGAATATGCGATGGATCCGGCGCTCAGAGCCTGCGGGTATACCAGCGTTACGGGCTGGATAGGTGAATACGCCAATCTGGTAGTGACCCGCACTTTTTCTAAAGCCTATGGACTGGCCGGTTTGCGCATAGGTTACAGTGTGTCCCATGCCGAGGTGGCCGAAATGCTTAACCGGGTGCGTCAGCCCTTCAATACCAACTCGCTGGCACTGGTGGCGGCTGAAGCGGCGCTGGATGATGAGGCGCATTTGCAGCAGAGCCTTAAAGTCAATGCCGAAGGCATGCAGATATTCACGCAGGCTTTTGATCAACTCGGGCTGGATTATATTCCATCAGCGGGTAATTTCATTTGCGTCAAAGTCGGTGATGCGGGGCATGTCTATGAAGCCCTGTTGCGCGCGGGCATGATTGTGCGGCCGGTGGCCAATTACGGGTTGCCCGAATACCTGCGTGTTACCATTGGCCGGGCGGATGAAAATGCGCGTTTTCTTGATGCTCTGAAAAAGATCCTGTCCGCGTGAACGAAACTCTGCGAATAAAGCGATTGTGTCTGATCGGTGTGGGTCTGATCGGCGGTTCTCTGCTGCGCGCCCTGCGCCGGGCCGGTGTGGTGGATGAGATCGTGGGCTGCGGGCGAAGCCGGGATTCACTGGAAATTGCGCTGAAATTAGGTGTTATCGATCGTATAGAACAGGATCCGGTCCAAGCCGTATCGGGCGCCGATATGGTGGTCGTGGCTGTGCCGCTGGGGGCGATGCAAAGCATCTTCACCGCCATCGCTCCGGTGCTGGCGGCAGACGCCGTACTGACCGATGTGGGTAGCGCCAAGGCTAGCGTAGTGAGGGCGGCGGAACAGGCCTTTGCCGACTTGCCGGGTGGATTTGTTCCCGGCCATCCGATAGCCGGAACGGAGAAAAATGGAGTCGAAGCGTCCTTTGCCGAACTGTTTGACGGACGGCGGGTGATACTTACGCCCACGGCGCAATCCTCGTCAACGGCTGTCAGCCGGACACGGGCTATGTGGCAGGCCTGCGGCGCCGAGGTGATAGAAATGGACATCACCCATCACGATGAAGTGCTGGCCGCCACCAGCCACCTGCCGCACATGCTGGCCTATAGCCTGGTCGATATGCTGGCGCGCCGGGATGACAGCCAGGAAATTTTTGATTACGCCGCGGGTGGCTTTCGTGATTTCACCCGTATTGCCTCCAGTGATCCGACTATGTGGCATGACATCGCCCTGGCGAACCAGGGCGCGCTGGCGACTCTGCTGGAGCAGTTTAGTCTTGATTTGCAGAAGCTGGCTGAAGTCGTGCGCGAAGGCGACAGTGATTATCTGAAAACGCTGTTTACGCGTGCGAAACAGGCGCGGGATGAATTTTGTGAAACTCAGGAACGAGGAAAACCAGCCCTGTAGAAGGGTGGACACGATTTTTGTGCATCACAGGCACTTCCTTCGGCTGCCCATGCGGAATATTAATCGTTGCAACAGTATTTGCACCATAGCCCCCTCTCCCTCCGGGAGAGGGTTGGGGTGAGGGGATA
>ENA-ORDP01001022-ORDP01001022.1-marine-sediment-metagenome-genome-assembly--contig:-NODE-1022-length-16305-cov-3.982831_pt1 | contig 16305 bp, 18 predicted proteins | sample MGYA00248627_ERZ508539 | MGnify/ENA primary metagenome ERZ508539 (study PRJEB26208, sample SAMN05571518) | marine sediment metagenome | biome: deep sea; feature: Hydrothermal vent; material...
GGCCCGCCATAAGCGCCCTGAGCTATGAAATAGACGTTACTGATTAACTGAAATGTCTTCATTGAGCCGGTATACTGATGGCTCCAGTCTATTGTACCTATACTCAGGTTATCTGGATCCTGGCTGGTTATAGGGTTACGCGACAGTGCAGTCATCGTTTCATCATTCGCATTTCTAAACAGGTCCGCATTAATGCAATCGGTCACCAGCACGATCGTGTCAATGGGTACGCCGCTTGTGCCGGTCACATTAATGTCCGCAACAGTGGGAAGGGTCGAGCCATCCGCAATCGCCGCGCCGGGTAGCTCCTGGGCATATTTAACGATGACTACATCAGTGCCCTCAATCGCTCGTGCTGCTAACGATACAGGCGCCAAAGGCTGTCCGGTTGGATTCACATGATCACTCCAGTCAGACGAGGATCCAGTATTGTTGGTCGTATCAAAACTGTCGCCTGGTGAAGTTGAATTACTGTTATTTGAGGTGGTACTGGCTTCCCAGCCAGCCACTGAATTTTGCAGATTATAAAAATTATCCTTGTCCGTAGTGTCAAGATTCAGCTGGTTGGTAAAGGCATTACCCGCACAACCCATGAAACCGGCCTGCCTGAAATCACGCCCGAGAAACATTAAGGCAAAACGCGCGTTTTCCTGTATGCGTGCAATTGCCTCCTGATAGTTAGAAGTCTGCTTGTTACTGGACATCACCTGCAGTATGCCAGCGAGTAAAAACAGGCTGATTGCTACCGCTACCATGATCTCAACCAGCGTAAAGCCCTGTTGCCGATAATGCCGGCCGAGATGAGGATGCCTGGATCGCCTTGTCATAGTTCAGTTCTCATAGTGATTTCCAGCATATTCTGATCTGCATTTTTCTGGTCGCGTCGGTCTATCCAGTGCACTTTTACCTGGACGCGATTACCTATTCTTTCAGGGATATCCCCTTGCCCTCCAGGCAACAATGTCTCGATTGCGGTTTTCCATTCACTCAGGTCATAATCAACCATCGTGGCAGCGTCACAGGTCACTGCGCCAAGACAAGTCTGGGTGTATTTGGATGCCGGATCACCATAGCCTGTTGCATAGATGCCGTTCGGGTTCGCCCGCATTCGATCCAGGATGTCATACGCCAGGCTGGTCGCCTGGGTGCGCTGCAGTGAGCTGGTAACGTATTTGAGGCTGGTTACCTGCATGCCAGCCAGACCAAGTAGTCCGACCGACAGAATAACCACTGCGATCAGAACCTCCAGCAGGGAGAAGCCGGACTGCCGTGATACAGAAGACTGTGCTGTAACGTGATGGTATTGTTTGGTATTCATAATCATCTGATTTATATCGTCATTACCCAATTATGTTATCAACCTGCCATTCAGCCAGGTGCCGCTCACACGCCAATCAGCTGACTGTGGGCTGTACTGTATGAGAGTAATCGCCGCTGACGAAACTGCAAGAAACCTCTGACCAGTGGCCGAATATGCCGGATCAATGGCCAGGAGCGTGCATGGTTCACAGCAACCACAGTGAAAATTCATGGCCAACCTGACCTGGCAGCTAACTGAACACTCCTTGACCTGCATCAACATTACTTTATTCAGGGCTAATAAACGGCTGTTCGCTATCAAGAATTACCGGCCAGGGCCGATAAATGGGCCATCGAGCACGTAATAACCGTATTTTAACCGCGCCATAAACAGACTATATCAATCAGGTGAGTATTATGAACGGAATGACACAATGGCTAGGGCGTTTTAAAATCTCCCAGAAAATCTGGGCAGGATTTGGCCTGCTATTATTAACCATCGCCATCATTTCAATCAGTGCATTAAACGGCTTCCGCTCTACCAGCGAGGGTGTAGACAGCGTTGTTGGGCACGACGTGCCTACCATGGCCGCATCGATGAAATTGCAGAATGCACTGGTCTCGTCCGCCCAGGCGCTGGGCTTTTATATGACCAGCCGTGATGAGCGCGATAAAAAAACCTACCTGGGCTCTATTGATGAAATCGACCTGGCACTGGCTGAATTACAGAATTTACCCGGCGTATCTGAAAACACCATCCTGCAACAAAGCATGCCTGGCATTATCACCAAGATTAATCGCTACAAGGCCTACCGGGAACAAATGGTGAAACTGGCCAGCGATGAGCGCAAGCGCACCCCTGCCACTGCCCTCGCTGCGGAAGAATTGAACCCGCGCGCGATGAGTATTCTTCAGATGACCCAGGAGATGATCGCTAGCGAACTGGAGGAAGACATCTCTGAAGTCTCGCGTCAAAAAATCAATGTATTAGGCAATTTGCGCCATCATTTCGATACGATGGTCTCAGAGTTTCGTGCCTTCCTGTTCAGTCGTAGCGATGCCCAGCTCAGTAACATCAAGCTTTTTCTGGGCGAGGTTGATAACGACCTGAACACCTTAAGCAGTGAGTTTAGCGAAACCCTGACCTTCGAACAGGAAGATGGGCTAAGCCAGGTTAATAATGCGTTTGGCGAATACAAGTCATACCTTGAAAAAGTTATAGAGATCCAGGGTAGCGATAAGTGGCGTGTTGACCAGTATCTAATCCGAACCGAGCTCAGGCCTTTACTGAAAGATATCGAACATGACCTGAACAACATGGTGCAGACCCAGCAGGATATCACCCGGCAAACCGGTGCCGAGCTGGAAGCGCTGGTCTCAGGCACGCAGGGCTTTGTTCTGATCCTGTCTGTCATCGGTATACTGGCCGGTGTTCTGATTGCCTGGCTGACCACCACCATGATTGTCTGCCCGCTAAAAACGGCCGTACAGGCAATGAGTGAAATATCGGAAGGTGACGGTGATCTGACCCGCCGCCTGGAAGTGAGCGGTAAAGACGAAATCGCACAACTGGCTGTTGCCTTTAATACCTTTGCCAGCAAGATCCATACACTGGTTGTCGAGGTCAGCTCATCAACCACCCAGCTTGCCGCCGCATCAGAGGAACTGTCGCTGATCACGCACGATACTACCACCGGCGTGGTAAGTCAGCAGAATGACATCGATCAGGTAGCCACCGCTATTAATGAACTGTCGGCCACCGTGCAAGAGGTGAATAACAACGCCCAGTCTGCTGCCAGTGCGGCCGACCAGGCCAGCGCGCACACTCGTGATGGTGGCCAGGTGGTTAAAACCAGCATTGCCGGCATTGGTAATCTGGCACAGGAAATTGAGCAGGCATCGCAGGTGATCCATAAACTGGAGCATGACACCGATGCGATTGGTGAGGTGTTGGCTGTTATTCGTGGCATTGCCGACCAGACCAACCTGCTGGCCCTGAATGCAGCAATTGAGGCTGCCCGTGCCGGTGAACAGGGTCGCGGCTTCGCAGTGGTTGCCGATGAGGTACGTACGCTGGCCTCACGCACACAGGAATCTACCCGGGAAATTCAGCAGACCATTGAGCAGCTACAGGCCGGTGCACGCAAAGCGGTTCAGGCCATGAATACCAGCCGTGAAATGGCTGAGTCCAGCGTCGATCAGGCCAGCCAGACCGGCAAGGCACTGGATGACATTACCACTGCGGTCTCGACCATTAACGATATGAATACACAAATTGCCAGTGCATCGAATGAACAAAGCCTGGTGACGGAAGAAATCAATCAGAACGTGATTAATATCACCCAGGTGGCAGAACAAACCGCCAGCAGTGCCGAACAGATTGACACCTCGAGCCGGGAACTGGCGCATTTGTCATCGCAGTTGCAGACACTGGTGGGGCAGTTCAAGGCTTAGATCAAGTTGTCGGGTTACGTTAACGCTCGGCAACTGCTCGGTCTCTGTTCTCGACCTACTTTACCTGGATCAGCAAACTGATCTTCTCCAGCAGCCGCTCAAAATCGACCGGCTTAACATCATAATCATTACAACCTGCCGCCAATGCACTCTCTCGCTCCTCGTGCAGCGCATGAGCGGTCAGCGCAATAATCGGTATACTGCCTGTAGATTTGTCTGCCTTGAGCAAGCGAGTAGCCTCCCAGCCATCCATCACTGGCATATCCATATCCATTAGAATCAGACCTGGCTGCTGCTCCCGCGCCTGTTCAATACACTGCCAGCCATTTTCGGCCAGCAACACCTGATAACCGGATTTTTCCAGCCGCAGGGACATCATATCCCGGTTCAGGTCGTTATCTTCTGCGAGCAGGATGGTGGCCATTTATTTCCCCTGAGAGGGTCTGTTAAGAATGCGCCAACAGGGCGTTGATCACTGTTTGCGTGTATCCAGCCAGAATGTTACCGGGCCGTCATTAACCAGACTTACCTGCATATCGGCACCAAAATGTCCGGACTTGACCCGTTTATAGTTCTCACTGGTATAGTCCAGCAGTTGCTGGTACAGCTTTGCCCCGCTTTCCGGCTCGGCTACGGTACTGAAACCCGGACGTGTACCCTTGTGCGTATCAGCCGCCAGGGTAAACTGGGGCACCAGTAGCAATTCACCCTGTATATCATTCAAACTGCGATTCATGCGCCCTTGCTGGTCGGGGAAAATGCGATAACCCAGGATACGCTCGGCCAGTCGCGCCACATCAGACAGACCATCATCACGCACGATACCGATTAATGCCAGAATACCCCTGTCAATCACCGCCACGCACTCATCCTCAATATCCACCTGAGCATACAGCACCCTCTGTATCAGACCGATCACCGCAATTGCACATGCATCTGTTCGGTTGCGCTGATCAGGGCATCGACAATACCGGATTCAGCAGCTGAATGACCCGCTTTGTCAATAATGTGCAGCTCGGACTTCGGCCAGGCACGATGTAAGGCCCAGGCCTGCTCCAGCGGGCACACCATGTCGTAGCGTCCGTGTACAACAATAGCCGGTATATCCTTTAATACAGGCATATTATCCAGTATCTGGTTGGACTGCAGAAAACTGTTATTGATAAAATAATGACATTCTATACGCGCCAGACTGAGTGCCGCATAAGGCTGGTTAAAGTGTCGCTCCAGTGACTCATCGTGTAACAAGGTAGCGCAACGCGCCTCCCACACTGACCATGCCTTGGCCGCAGACATGCGGGCGATCTCATCCGTTCCGGTGAGGCGCGCATAATAGGCCTTGATCATATTGTCGCGCTCTTGTGGCGGAATCGGCGCAAGGTATTCCTGCCAGTGATCCGGATAAATGTGACTGGCACCTTCCTGATAAAACCAGTGTACGTCTCTTTCACGGCACAGAAATATTCCGCGCAAGATCATGCCCAGTACACGATCCGGGTATGCCTGTGCATACACCAGGGCCAGTGTTGAACCCCAGGAGCCACCAAACAATACCCATTTGTCGATGCCCAGATGTTTGCGGATCATTTCGATATCGGCAAGCAGATCATCGGTCGTATTCTGCTGCAACTCGGCATGCGGCGTAGATCGGCCACAGCCACGTTGATCGAACAGGATGATGCGATATTGTTCCGGATTAAAATAGCGCCGCTGATCCGGTACACAGGCGGCACCCGGCCCGCCATGCAGAAACAGCACCGGCAAACCGGAAGGTTTGCCACATTCTTCTATATGCAGGGTGTGCCGTTCGTTAACAGCCAGGGTGTGGTTAACATACGGCTGCAGGGGTGGAAACAGATAACGCATGAGCGACTGCTTAGTCCCGTACCGGCTCTGTTTGCAGCCAGATCAGCGAAGAAATACCCGCCGTTAACAGCGCAAGCAATACCAGCCACGGACCAATCTGCAGCAGCGTGCCGGCCCATGCCATGTCAAACGCAAGTAAATACAGGCTACCGGAATGCAGTAATGCCCCGGCAATGAATAACCAGCTAATCAGCTGCTTGACCAGCACGGGCGCTGCCAGAAAACAAAGCACCAGACCCGCCAGTATGTTCAACACGGCTTCAAGATTACCGTGTGCGTGGGGCCCGCCTTTCATGCTGTCAATCGGCGCGTTGGCATTTACCAGCTGATTCAGCGCCAGTATGCCTTTGGTGTTAGCCATGGCCAGCTGCTTTGCAGAGATCGGTGCCATGGTATTTTCATCTTCAAAGTCATTCTCGGCCAGCAACTGCAAGGGGCCGACATCCTGCTGTTTAAGCAACTGTGCTTCGGATACCGTTGGTAGTAATTCCACCACCATATAAGGACCCAGTGAGGCCGTTAGCACCAGATACAAAAAACCAAATACAATATTCTTTTTGCCGATCATTCCCACCCCTCCTGGTTCCCGATCTATTGTGTTGCACCTGGCATCTAAGTCTGGTGCCAGTAGCGCACGCCCATTATTCGCGCAAACCGGTGACTATTACAAGTTTCCCGTGCAAACCGCCCTTAACCATATTCCGTATCAGGATAATCCTACAAATATTCCAGCTGTCGCTGACATTCAAGCCACTATTTACATGGCAGTATACAACCATGCTGATTAAGGGACTTATTCAGTTTAAGGATATTCGGATCCCCAGTCCGAACAGTACAGGGATGTACAGCGTGATACTGTCAAGGATGCGGTTTAGCGCACTAAACACCTCAAGCCATTTTTGGCTTACCTGACCCCGGTGCCGCACCGGGGTTTTTTTTGCCCTGACCTATCGTAGATAGGTAGGGTATGCATAATGAAACCCGCAGGGGTTCTTTGCTCGCCCTGACCTATCGTAGATAGGTAGGGTTGCCCCGACCCGACAGGGATTCTATGAGACAGGCCGAGAACAGCATGCCAAGGTCTCTGGCACAGCTAAATACGTGCTACAAAGCAACGTAGGATGTGGTGAAGAATGAACCGCATCATGTGTGGCATGTGATCAGCATGCGGTTCGTACCTCACCGCATCCTACGAACCAGGACATTGCCCTCATTCCCACGCTCCGCGTGGGAATGCATACCTGGCTCAAATAGAGTGATGTATGGATTCCCACGCAGAGCGTGGGAACCAGAGGCATTGCCAATTAGCACGGGAACCAGAGCGTACCTTAACAGCGAGACAAAACGCCAAATTCCACGCCCCCAATACGTAAATCCGGTTATACTTCAAGGCCTGTTCCCAGACCTCATTACCACTGATTTTTTATGAAAACATTAAACCCCAATAGATTATGGCAGTTACTGGCAGTCGCCCTGTTAACGGCCAGCACACTGCCCGCCGTAGCCAACACCCCCACCGGTGACTATGACATCACTCTGGATTCCGGCGGACTACAGCGCAGCGCACTGGTGCATGTCCCTCCCCATGCCGACGGTGCGCTATTGCCACTGATGATCAATTATCACGGTGGCGGCGGTCATGCCAGAAGCCAGCAGGACTATACTGGCATGAACCGGCACGCCGATCGAAAGGGTTATATCGTGGTATACCCGAATGGCACCGGTCGCTGGAACAATCGTTTGCTCACCTGGAACGCAGGCACATGTTGTGGCTCCGCTGCGCGCAATCAGGTTGATGATGTGGCCTTCACACTGCAACTGATCGACTACCTGGCTGACCGCCTGCCAATAGATAAGACACGTGTCTACGCCACCGGCTTTTCCAATGGCGGCATGATGGCCTATCGTCTGGCAGTAGAGGCTGGCGACCGTATTGCGGCAATTGCCCCGGTCGCCGGTGGCATGGTGGTCAGTCAGTTCACCCCGGTTCGTGCACTGCCCATCCTGCACATACACAGTATTGATGACCCACGCGCGCTTTATCATGGTGGACTGGGCCCACGCTTCCCGCTAACCAATCAACGAGTCCAGCACCCGGATATTGATAATGTCATTAATCAGTGGGCGCGCTTTGAAGAATGTAGCGCCACACCTGTCAGGGTAGAAAACCGCAGTGGTAATAAAAAACGTGGCGAGGGCGGCCACAGCGCTACACTCGAACGCTATGAAAACTGTCGGGATAGCTCAGTCATCGCATTGTGGAAACTGCGCGGCCCCGGTCATGTCTGGCCAGGTGGTCAGCGCAATTACATGAAGCGATTGCTGGGTGCATCCACCACCGTAATTGATGCTAATGAGGAAATATGGAAGTTTGTAAGCCAGTTCAGCCTGGTGCCAAACCCAACCGAGCCAGTCAGTACAGATACAGCGAATGATCTGGGCGACCTGATTACTGAATAAGCTGTTTATTGCGCCGTATGTCTGACTAACCGGCCCGGTTCGATTTCTTGCGCTCATGCTCTTTCAGGAACTTTTTACGTAAGCGAATACTCTCCGGTGTTACCTCGACCAGTTCATCTTCATCGATAAACTCCAGTGCCTGCTCCAGCGTCATCCGTATCGGCGGAGACAGTACCAGATTTTCATCGGTACCCGCTGCACGAATATTGTTCAGTTGCTTGGCCTTGAGCGGGTTGACTACCAGGTCGTTATTGCGCGCATGAATACCGATCAACATACCCTCATACACCTCTTCGGCATGGCCGAGAAACAGGCGGCCACGTTCTTGCAAGTTAAACAGGGCATAGGCCAGCGCCTTGCCGGCACCGTTGGCGATCAGCACACCATTAACGCGCCGGCCAAAATCACCTTGTTTGGCCTCGGCATATTTGTCGAACACGCTGTAGATCAGGCCGGTGCCCTGGGTGGCCGTTAAAAACTCGGTACGGAAACCGATCAGTCCACGCGCCGGGATAATGTAATCCAGTCGCACCCGGCCTTTGCCGTCCGGTACCATGTTACGTAACTCGCCACCACGCTCGCCGAGTTTTTCCATCACGGTGCCCTGGTGCTGGTCTTCGACGTCTACCGTTAGCTGTTCAAACGGTTCGTGACGCACTCCATCCACCTCATGAAAAATCACTTCCGGGCGCGACACACCCAGCTCGTAACCTTCGCGGCGCATGGTTTCAATCAGGATAGACAGGTGTAATTCACCACGACCCGATACACGAAATTTGTCTGGATCTTCGGTTGGTTCTACCCTCAGCGCTACATTGTGGATCAGCTCACGTTGCAGACGTTCATCAATCTGACGTGAGGTAACAAACTTGCCCTCTTTTCCGGCAAAAGGTGATTTGTTCACCTGGAAGGTCATGCTGACAGTCGGTTCATCAACACTCAGGGGAGGTAGCGCCTCAACATTGGCCGGATCACAGATGGTATCGGAAATATTCAGGCCATCGATACCGGTAAACGCAATAATGTCACCGGCCTCTGCATTTTCTACCTCTACGCGCTCCAGACCGAGGAAGCCATACACCTTGAGTATTTTCGCGTTACGCGTCCTGCCCTCAGGATTGACAAGCGTCACCGCCGTACCCGGTTTCACCACGCCGCGCTGAATACGGCCGACACCAATCACGCCGACATAGCTGTTGTAATCCAGTGTGGTGATCTGCATCTGGAACGGGCCGTCCCTGTTTACCTCAGGTGGGGCGACCTGCGTAGTTATGGTTTCAAACAGCGGCGTCATGTCGCCTTCACGCACCTCCTCGTCCAGCGATGCAAAACCCTGCAGGGCCGATGCATACACCACCGGGAAATCCAGCTGTTCATCGGTCGCACCCAGACGATCAAACAGATCAAAGGTCTGGTCCAGCACCCATTCCGGGCGCGCACCGGGACGGTCAATCTTGTTAATCACAACGATCGGTTTCAGACCGAGGTCAAAGGCCTTCTGGGTAACAAAGCGGGTTTGTGGCATGGGCCCTTCCACTGCATCGACCAGTAGCAATACCGAATCGACCATAGACAATACGCGTTCGACCTCACCGCCAAAATCAGCATGTCCCGGCGTGTCAACGATATTGATATGAAAGCCATTCCAGTCTATCGCGGTGTTCTTGGACAGAATGGTGATACCCCTCTCCTTTTCCAGCTCGTTGGAATCCATGATGCGCTCACCCATCTGGGCGCGTTCGTCAAAGGTGCCGGACTGGGTTAGCAGTTGATCTACCAAAGTGGTCTTGCCATGGTCAACGTGCGCAATAATGGCGATGTTTCGTAGCTTTTCTATCATGAGAGAGTGCTTCTATATAGTAGGGTCAGTCGTGGTTAAAGAATACTGCAGGCTTCGTCGAAATCCAGACGTGGCAGACGTTCGAACAGCTTGTCCGGATCACCATGACCCAGCGCGCAAATAAAATTAATCACAACTCGGCCGTCGGGGAAAAACTCAGCGTTCAGCTGGTCTGCATCAAAGCCTGACATCGGCCCACAGTCCAGACCGATGCTGCGCGCTGCGATGATGAAATAGGCACCCTGCAAGGTACTGTTGCGAAATGCAGCTTCCCTGATTTTTTCTGGCTTGCCTTCATACCAGGAGCGTGCGTCGGTATGCGGAAACAGCTTTGGTAATTGTTCATGGAATGCCAGATCCATTGCGATCAGGGCCACCACCGGTGCCGAGTTACATTTTTCAACATTGGCCGGATCCAGACAGGGCTCGAGACGTTTTTTGGCCTGTTCACCGCGCACAAATACCAGCCGTGCCGGACAGGCATTAGCGGCCGTTGGACCCATTTTCATCAGGTCATACAGCGCATGCAATTGTGCATCGGTCACGGCTTCATCACGCCAGCCGTTATGGCTGCGTGCTTCACGAAACAGCGTATCCAGTGCGGCATCGCCCAGAGATGTCGTCATGTGTAACTCCAGTATTCAGGGAGTGATTAGGTTGATATTACGAGCCGGGTTTGTGCCCGCGGGTAATATGGGTCTGGATATCCAGCCAGATGCCCTTGTCGGTAGCCAGCTCGCCTACCGCCTGCAGGTGAGTGCGTCGGAATGCGGCCAGATCCGTTGGTGACAGGCTATCAAGATAGCCACGCGTCCCGCTGTTCCATAGTGCATCCCACCAGTCCTCGGCGGAGCGCAGATGATAACCGAACTGACGGGTGGTCACATCAACGTTCTGTGCGCCGGCATTTTCCAACATATTGCGGCAAGTATCAACATTATGTAGCAGTTGTACCGGTTTATAGGCCATTTTTACGCCAAATTTCTCGATTTGCTCGCTAAACAGGCTCATCAGGGGATGAAATGCATCCTCGCCAAAGCTGGTGAACATCACCGTACCACCCGGTTTGGTCACACGTAGCCAGCTTTTTAGCGCCTTGTCCATGTCCGGCATGAAAAACAGCCCGTAGGAGCACACCACCGCATCAAAGTAGTCGTTACGGAATTCCAGCTGCTCGGCATCCATCACGTGGGTGTCGATATTCTGCAGACGCATGCGACTGGCCTTGTGGTGCAGCTGGGCCAGCATGGCCTCTGACAGGTCAATACCGGTCACCCGCCCGGTTGGTGCAATCGATACAGCAGCGGCCGTAGCAAACATGCCGGTACCGGTAGCCACGTCGAGTATCTTGCTGTGTGAGTGCGGTTTCAGGTGCTGTAACAGGAAATCTGCGCAAAACGGGAAAAACCGTAACGAAGGGTGATCATAGCCATCCGCAACCGTTTCAAATACCTGGGTAGTTGCTTTTTTTTGCTGTTCAACGTCCATAATTACTCCTGTGTCACTGCCAGCAGAGATTCCAGATTACTACTGCGATCGCGAAAATCAGACTGAAAGTTAAATTCAGCCACAATCAATGCCGGTGACTGCTTCTTTAACGCCGATATTGCCTTGCGCATCGAGTTTACCGCTACCAGATCATAGCCTGCCTGCCCGTATTCAGCGCGAAAATCCGGATATCCACCCAGTTCGGTAATCGCGAGCAATATTTTTCTATCAGCCATTAATAAATACTTTCTATAATAAACAATTAGTTATAAAATATATAAACCCTGATAATTCCGTTGTTACCCGAAATATTTGAAGGTATTTATAAAAAACATTATCATACGCTAATGTTCTAACTGCTTCACGATGAATCAGCTCGAATAAACCAACAGCAAACCTGCCCGGGCACACGCAATGCAGCGGGCAGTACACGACGCTTGCAGGACGATAGTAAACCGGATTCCAGTAGCGCGTTAGTCGATAGACAACAGATCGCCGACAGGCAATACCAATGTGGAGGCTTTTAACATGAGCGAAAAACAGGACATCATCAAGCGCATGCTTGAACTACAGAAAAAATTTATCGCCTTTGAGCAGAAAAATGGTCTGGACGGCTTTGATTACTACTCACCTGATTCAGGCCATACCCTCAACGGTTACCGTCAGGAATATTCTGAACTGGCTAACAAGGTAATTGACCTGGCACACGCCGAGGCAGGTTCCCACCGTTAATTTGCAGTTCAACGGTTTTCGAAAAAGGGTCGCTTATGCGACCCTTTTTTAATCAGGCTAAACCTCTGTCATTAAATACTTGCAGCCCCTTACTCAGGATCAGACTCACTACTGCACCATAAACCCACCCACCATTAGGGATAGGGCCGGGGTGACGACTGCATGGATGCAGGAGGTAGAGCAACGCATGGAGCAGTTGCCGAGGGGATTTGTATAAATAACTCATATAAGGAAAATTACCAGCGTCGAGGTAAACGTCGTGAAGTATGGAAAACGCGTAAAATCTCAATGCGGTTTAAGCGAGGCCGAACACGGTAGGGAATACTGTAACGCGTATCGGGTACCACCAACTCGCGCGTACTATGAATACGGCCAGGATGGCCAAGGGCAGGGTTATCAGCTAACAGCTTAACGGCATCGACGATACGCTGCACCACAAGTTTGGCGGCAACCGGATCATCTTCGGCAATGTACCTGGCTTCATCTTCCAGGTTTTGTAGTGCTTTTTTTAGCCATTTAACCTGCATTAACACCCCATTTGTCCAGAGTCTTGCAAACAGCCTTATCCGTGGCAAAGTCGCCGTTATCAGCTTCCTTGATCGCGTCATGAATCTCTTGAATTTGCCACTCATTTAGCTCAACAAAATCGCGAATCGCCTCAGCGGCCAGGAAAGATCTGGAGCGACTGGTCGCCCCGGCGAGTTGATCGAGACGATCTTTTAGATCGCCTTCCAGGCGAATGGTCATCGTGGTGGACATGGTCAACTACCTCATCGTGTGATCATATGTACACATTATAGCACAAATATGTGTATCAGACTCACCACTACAATGTTGAAATTCATCGTGAGGCCGGGATATTGCCTGAGTTTGTTCGTTCTGGTTTGAGTGCTGAATGATGCTTTTAGATTCGAAATCGTGAGAAAAGCCAGAAGCAATCGTTAATTTTCCAATAGTTCTTCTAATGCATACAAGCTTTTCTGTGGAAACTGCTTCTCTGGATAGAAAGCATAAATCACTTCTAACGCTTGTTTGCAGGTTTCTATATTTAAATAACGCAATAAAAAGCGGACGTCATCTTCATCATGAAACTCCTCCCCTATTCTCATTGATAAACACTTCATTGCAAGTAGATATTCAGGTTGTGCGATCATTACGCGCAGATGGTCAAGCTCAAGAAATACATCAAATTCACCTTCGGGGCTTAAAAAACCTTTTACGGCATCATTAAGCCAATCTGCCTCTATGTCGATTTGTAATGCGACCCGCGCAACTGCAGCGCGAACCGCTGTTGCTGGCAAAAACAAGGCGTCAACATCACGTGTTGATGGTCGGGACTGAAAAGCAAGACACATGACCGCGCCACCCACTAAATATAGCTCACCTTCAACATTATCGTTTTGTAGCTCGTCGTTCAAAAGCTCAAACAGGTGTAGAATGTCTTTACGTAAAAGTACTGACATTTCAGACCTGACCGCCAATCGTTGTGTCTACAAAAATATTTCGGCGTCTGAACGGTGGTGGAGAATGCGTTAGCAAATAGAGCCGAAGGTTTTTTATTTCCGATCCAAAGGCTGGCTTTTCAAGTGGGGCTATCGATTTTGTCCATATGGGCTTTTTAATCTGATGATGATTACAAACATACTCCACCATCGCAGCAATGTAATTACCCAGATAATCCGATAATCCACAGGGCAAGGTAATTGTAAACGCTGTTTTCAACTCAAGGCTGGTCAAGCGTGATAAAAATGAATTTATTTCAGACAAAACAAAGCGCACATCATTAGCAACAACAAGTTCATTTACCAGCTTCTGGAGCTCGTTTGAACGTTCAGGCAATACTTTGCTTAATACATAAGTAGACATGCTCATTTCCAGCTGCTTAGCGGCGTGTTGAATAGCCTTTTTTTCGGCTGGGCTAACGCGAATTTGAAGCTGGGCTATTTTTGCTAAATCCGACATTTACAAAGTATGGTATGAGCCCCGCTATTTGTCAATACATATGTCTTGACAAATAGCGGGGCTCAGCAGGAAGAATTAGAGCAAGAATTAGGGTCAGACTCACTACTGTCCCATAAACTTTCACACCAGGCACAACTGTCGAGTTTCCGGAGCATTGTGTTGTGGTGGGTCGCCTCTTAACAGTGCCATGAGGTCTCTACGTAGAAATAAATTAAGCTGCAATAATCGCAGCATATTTTGCAGCGACCATCCTAATTTGGCGCTGAATTTTAAATAGGCCAGGATCAAGTACGTGCACAGTGCTATCCATATCTGTGTGAGAATGGCATTCTTGCTATTACCCACGAAGGCTTTGATCTTTAAATTCTGCTTGATCCACTTGAAAAATAATTCTACTTGCCAGCGTTCTTTGTAAATTTCCGCAATGGTCTGTGCGCTTAAAACAAAATTGTTCGTCAGAAATTCATATTTCTGGCCGTTCTCTGGATCGCGATAACCAATCCTTCGTAATGTCGGCATGCCCATTTTAGTTGGCTTAATGCCTGTTAAAGCAATGGTCTGGTCTGATGTGAGTCCTTTAGATTTATCGGCAGCACGCCTCTCTTTCACTTTCCACAGGGCATCCTTTCTTAGGCGGGTAACAAAGAAAATACCCTTGTTATCCAGGGCTTTAAACCATTTGTAATCTGTGTAGCCTTTATCAAAAACGACGATACTGCCTTTGGTATAATGGAGTGTTCTACCCACTTCTATATCGGATACCTTGCCTTCTGTGATGGCTGCAAAATTTGGTATATAGCCATCATGATCCAGGCTCAGGTGTAGTTTCATCGCTGATTTACCTAAGGCATAGTGAGCCCAGGGGAATATTTTGAGTGATAGGTCGATCAGGGAGGCATCTAATGAGTAAAGCTTGTTCTTGAAACGAAAACGGTGCCCTGATGTCTGCCGCTGGCAGTTTGTATACAGTTTTGAGAATAATGCTTCATATAACTCTGCTGGCTGGTTTTCATTTAATCTGGCCAGGCTAGAGCGTGCAACGGGCTTGGCACCCAGGTGGTAGTGTTTGCTCGCACATCCATTGTAACAACTTGTTGTGATTTAAGCCTTTTTTATTACATGTTTATGGGACAGTAGTGAGTCTGCCCCTTTGATACATAATAAAAAGGGGCGCATGCGCCCCTGTCTATTTAAAACGTATCAGGGCTGGTTGCTAATTGTTATTTCCCATATTAATATTGAATATCATGCTGGCGGCCAGCAAACCTCATATATTGCACCAGTGCTTTTGTTTTCAATTGACTGGCAAAAACTACCTTTAAAGCTGGTGACGCTTATTCCGTGAGCACTTAAAATTCCAAATCTTCCTTCTGACTTTTTACCTTCGGCTATATCGTGACCTTTTGTATCATAAGCACCAGGAAACCCTTCGGGACGCTTACATGGATTTGCTCCTCCGGCTCGTTGTTTACAGGTCTTAACGATTTTACCTGTTTTAACATTGATTACGGTGAATTCATTAGCCTCATTGAAAAAATATGTTGCTATAGCCTTCCTGTCAGAAAGAATTGTATCAATGTCGCTGCAGGCTGAAATAGTTGTTACTGCTATAATGGCGGCTATTATCTTTAGTGCTGATGAGTTATTCATGCTTTACTCCCCTTGATTGTTTTGTTTTGTTTTGTTTTGTTTTGTTTTGTTTTGTTTAGTTATGTCAAAAGTATAATTGCAGATTGGTGAAGATAAACCGGTCCGGGTAATACTGGATCGGAGCAGGAAAGATGGATATCGAATCATGATAGATATTAGAATACTCAAAATCGGTGTCGAACAGGTTCTTTATACCCAGACTGATCTTACCGCGTTTGCTTTTGAGGCGATAACCAATATTCAGGTCGGTAATGAAAAAGTTATCGTCAAAGCTATCGAGAGTTTGTGTAGAGCCATTTACAAAATCCACATCTTGTTTAACGTATGTAGCCAGAAGCGACGCATACCATCCATTTGGGTGAAAGTAATTAAATTTTAAAGGCAAAGACTGCGTTGTCAGATTGGCAGGACGAATAAGACTGCCTTTGGCAGGATCGTATTCTCTTTCATAGTCGTCATATATATATTCCAGGCTGGTACTGATGCGCTTGCTTGGCGTCCAGTACGCATAGAGGCGGTGGAGTGCTTCATCTTGTTCTTGCTCTGTAATAGTC
>ENA-ORDP01001023-ORDP01001023.1-marine-sediment-metagenome-genome-assembly--contig:-NODE-1023-length-16305-cov-3.692738_pt1 | contig 16305 bp, 13 predicted proteins | sample MGYA00248627_ERZ508539 | MGnify/ENA primary metagenome ERZ508539 (study PRJEB26208, sample SAMN05571518) | marine sediment metagenome | biome: deep sea; feature: Hydrothermal vent; material...
CTGGCCATGCCTTTGACAAATAAGGTGCTGTTAGGCGAAGAAAATCCTAAATCAAAACCTCCTGTATAGGATGTAACAGCAAGTTTAATGTCGGCTGTGGCATCAGATACAGTTACAGCACTGTCCCCCACAAAATCATAAGCCCTATTAGCCGTTGAATCCAGCTTAAATGAAGCAGTATTCGGGAACGTGTTTGGCTGAATAACAATTGCGGTTTCGGTATTTGCTGTTTTTGTACCGGCGGTACCAATAACATTTACATACAAAGTATCACCAAGATTGTAATTGGAACCAACAATAGCCACTGAATCATTTGCAGCAAAAGTACCTGCTACATCGGTGTAAGTACTATTGACACCCACTTTAGTTTGAACTTTTACACCAGTAACAGTAGCTGCAACCGGTGTAATGTCGAAATAAAGATAATCAGTTTTCGAACTACGGGTAACCATAGGAGCATCAACACTTATCGGGTCTGCAGCTGTTAAAGTGTAAAACCTTGAAAAAGGTTTTCCATTATAAGTAGCGTCAAACTTAAATTTAGCACTAACTCCAATTGAACCTAAGCCCAAATCTGCATCATTAAGTGTAATTGAACCTGTTCCATCTGCTGCTATTGAAATAGTACCCGTATAACTTCCTCCCGTATTAACAATAGCAACTGATGAGAGATTCTTACTCTCGTTGTTGATATTAAATACTGCCTCGTTATCAAGAGTCGTATAACCGGGAGACGATATAAAGAACTCGGACCCCAGGTTGTACACCGGGTTTACAACCTTTTTCTGACAAGACGTCACAAAAAAGATTAAGGATATAAAAATAATTAATTGAATTTTTTTCATGTCATTACATTTTTATCATTTTTTTAATAATTTTTATCCCAATAGAGTTTTGTACTCATCTTGTCACCACCAATAGCAGAAGCTGCTTTGGTGTAGTTAGCGCCATTCAAGGTCTGTTCTCCGCTGGGATAAGGAAATCTGTAAGGGAAGGTGACAACACCGGATGCAGGTGACGGGGGCTCATTCATGGCAGGAGCATCCAGTCTGCGCCATTCAGTCCAACCCAAATATCCGCGAAGATAGAAGGAAATCCATGCCTGGGTCGCAATTTTAGTGCGGGTATCACCAGCACTCCAAGAACCTGCAACATAAGCAACGCCGGGCTGAGCCAGATAAGCGGTAGCCTGAGCAGCCGTACCGCCCCAGAATTCAATAGAAGCAGTAACAGCATTATCATAATAGGTAGCAGCGTCACCTGAAATAATTCCGCGGGCTGCAGCTTCAGCCAAATAAAATTGAATTTCCGAATAAGTCATCAAAGGATGAGGAAATGTCGGGGTATTGCTGATGTTAGTATTAATATGAGAATAATTCGGGAAAGCAGAACTATGGCCATATTGACCTCCCTTATATGTATCTGTACCTAAATTTTGGTTGAAATACAAAGGCAAACGGGGATCCTTAAGGCTGAGCATTTTATCAATGATGGTATTGGCAGCCACATAGTCAGAACGTCCGCTCATAACCAGATCCACATATAACGGATTGGTATTGGGAGAAGCATTTAGATAATTAAACATTGCATTGCCGGCTGCTGAAGAAATAGCTCCCCCCATAGCATTTGTGATGGTAGTTTTAACCAAAGCACTTTGAGCACTTACATTAGCAATCTGAATAGCCATTTTAACCAACAATCCATTAGCAAATGCTTTCCACATGGAAACATCACCGCCATAGATCAAGTCGGCTGAACCAAAACTACCATTAGAAACGTCCAAAGCGGCAACGTCAGCAGTAACTCTGGAAATCAAATCCTTATGAATGGTCAGTGCATCGTCGTAAGCAGGCAACACATTGTTGATGTTCAAAGCCTGTTTATAAGGGATATTACCCCACATAGTTTCCATCTGATCCCATGCATAGCATGAAACGATATCAATAATGGCGAATTTGTTCTTTTGGGCAGCAACATCAGAAGCAAAAACAGGCTTTTCCAATTTAATCAAAGAATCTGACCGTTTCAGATTTTCTAAAATATCACGATAGTAGACTGTCCATGCATTATTCGGAACATTCCTGCTAAAGATATTATAATTGGATTCATCAGTATAAGTGGTTTCAGTCAAATACTGAGACCAGAGGTCAAAATCATTAACGTTAACATTTAAACTAACATCCTGGTCGGAAAGATTCTTCTCTGCATTTGAAAAGAGCGTATTTCCGGGAACGTTGGTTGGATTTTTAACATCTTTGTTCAAATCAGCTAATTTCTGCTTAGAACAAGAAACGGCTAAAAAGGCCAGTAATATAAATAGTATTTTTTTCATCTTGTATAATGTTTAAAATTGAACTTTAAGATTGAATCCGAAATTACGCGTTGTCGGCATAACCCCACTCTGAAATGCTTGCATATTACCTGCTCCTAAACCAGCTTCCGGGTCTGCATAGGGAAGATTCTTAAAGATGATCCATAGGTTGGACCCTACCAAGCCTAAAGTGAGGGAACGAATTCCGGTATTCTTCAGGATTCTTTTAGGGAAGCGGTAAGAGATCTGAGCTTCTCTTAACTTAACATAAGAAGCATCATAAACGAATGCAGCAAGAGGATTGGTGGCCCAACCCCACAATGCATAGTTGTTAGCAGAAACACGAACTGTATTGGTGCTGCCATCAGCCTGAACACCCTTAAGTATGACACCACCACCCTTGGAAATTGGATTTCTCATAGGATTGCCTAAATCGTTGTTGCCTACAGTATTCGGATACAAGCCATCACCCTGCCCATAGGCCTGGTCTAAGGAGAACACACTTCCTCCTTTTTGAATGTCAATCAAAAAGCTGGCAGTCCAGTTTTTGTAAGTAAAACTGTTAGTGATACCACCATGCCATAAAGGATTGGTATTGCCAATCACGTTATTCGTGGTGCCGGTAATTTCGTAATATCCATTAGCACCCACAACTCTTTGGCCATTTTTGTAAACATAATCAGTTCCTTCCAAAACGCCATAAGGGTGTCCCACACTGGCGTCAATAGTAAGCCCCTCCTGGAAAGCACCCATCTGCAGGTTGCTAACACCTTCATACAAAGAAAGGACCTTGTTGCGGTTCGCTGACCAGTTCACGTTGACATTCCATGTAAAGTTCTTTGTCTGAACAGGAATGCCATAAAGGTTAATTTCAATACCTTTATTCTGTACATCACCTGAATTAACATATTTGTAGGAATATCCGGTAGCTGCAGAAACAGCAACAGGCATAATCTGGTCGATGGTTTTGGTCAAATAAACATCTCCATTGAAGCCCAACCGTTTGTGCAAGAAGTCCAATTCCAAACCGGCTTCAGTACTCTTGGTCTTTTCAGGTTTCAGGTGTGGGTTGTTTTCCGTAGCATTCACAGAATACAAGGTAACGGCTCCAAACGGACTGGGTTTGGCATAAGTATCATAAAGACTTGCGAAAGGCGCATCGTTACCTACCTCGGCATAGTTCATCCGCACTTTGGCAAAAGGTAACCAGCTGGCATGCAACAGATTAGAGAAAATAAAACTACCTGAAACAGAAGGATATAAATAAGTATCATTGCTAATCGGCAACGTAGAGGAGCGATCCCCTCTTAAAGTTGCATCTAAATACAACATGTTGTTGTATCCCAAAGAAACGCTGCCAAAAAGAGAATTTACACCAATGGAAGATTCTCCTTCAATGGGTGCCAACGGAGGATCAATCGAGTTTGCAATTGAATTCAGGCCTGCGACAATCATACCCCCGTTTGTGGAAGCATAAATGGAATTTCGATGGTCCCTGCGAATATTACCCCCAACCAAAGCGGTCAGGTTCAATTTGCTGGTCAGGTTTTTGGTGAAATTAACCATTAAATTATAGTTGGTTTCCATAAAATTGATATTTTCCCTGGAATAACCTGAACCCACATAATTTAACCCAATTCCAAAGGGGACAGCAGTTGTACCCACACCGAGATGTTCTTCCTGAAGTTGAGAGTAGGTATTTAATGTAGCCCGACCCGTAACACTCAAATAATCGTTAATATTCCATTTAAACTGAACATTACCAAACAAGTGGTCACGTGAGTCATTTTCATAGTTATGGTCACGTTCCCAGTAATAGTTGTTCCAGTAAATTGGTTTATAATTACCATCAACAGGATCGCTCATGTTCCAGGTAACGTTTCTGCCCGTCAGTTTATACAAGTTTTTTAATTCTTTGACGTCAACATTCATTTCCCACCACTGACGGAAGCTGGTTAAAATGTTACCGAGGTAACCTGTACCGTTACGACCTATAGTTTTCTGATGAACAAAATTAGCATTAGCACTAATGGTTAAGTTTTTAGCCAGTTTATGGGTTGCATTTAAGGAAAAAGTGTTTTTGGTCAGTTTACTGTTTGGAAAAATACCTTTCTGAACAAAATTGGTATATGAAAAACGGAATGATGAATTTTTGGAAGCACCATTTACAGCAAGGGTATTAGAAGTGGTAACGGCAGTATTAAAGAAAGTAATAGGACCGTTTGCAGCTGCAACCCACGGTTTTGCTTTATGATAAAAAGGTGACTCCGGTACAAAAGCATCCCACTGGTAAACCATCAAATTAGGATCAAATTTAGTACCATAAGAAGCATCTTCCGTAGTGGGGACATAATATACTTTCTTCCCACTGGTCCACGGAAGAGGTCCATAGTACAAACCAGGATGTGCACTGTTGCTATAATAAGGGCCATAACCGGCACCGTATTGGGTCTGATAGGTCGGGAAAGTGCTCCTGTCGATGGTACCAACCGTCACATTTGAGCTAAAGCTTATACCAAGACCATTTTTCCCGAGGTATTTATCATTACGACCGGTTTTGGTGGTGATCATGATCACACCATTGGCAGCACGTGAACCGTACAAAGCGCTTGCAGCAGCCCCTTTCAAAACAGTAATCGATTCAATATTATTGGGATCGATGTCAGACGCCGCTGAACCAAAGTCATAGCCAACTTGACCCGTTCTTTGAGCACCGCTGTTCCACGTCTGGTTGGAAATTGGCACCCCGTCCACAACAAACAGAGCCTGATTGTTCCCCATTAATGACTTATCACCACGAATGATAATATTAGTGGAACCCCCGAGATTACCGCTGGTTTTAACCTGGACACCGGAAACACGACCTGACAGGGAGTTGATAACGTTGTTAGATTTTACTTGGTTGATAGTGCTTCCGCCGATTTCCTGCGTGGCATAACCCAATGATTTCTTTTCCCTTGTAATTCCCAAAGCAGTTACTACAACCTGGTTAAGAGACAAAGAAGAAGATTTCATAACAATGTTAATGGTATTGGAATTACCTATTGGTATTTCCTGGGTAGCCATTCCTACAAACGAATAGACAAGGATTTTGCCCTGTTTCAGATTTAAAGTAATGGAATATTTCCCATTATAATCTGTAATAGTACCATTGGTGGTACCTTTTACCTGTACAGTAACACCGGGGAGAACAGAACCATCATCCGCACTGGTTACCACACCGCTAATTGTTCTTGTCTGTGCAAAAGCAAAATTTAGCCCTACAAAAAACAAAAACGCAAGCATCATTGTAAATTTCCTCATAATGATAATTATTTGTTAATAATTTAAAGTGTAAAATTAACATATTTTCACAAAACTCATAAGGAATATTAATTTTTTTATAACCTTTCTAAATTAGTATGTTTATTTGTTGATTTTCAGAATATTATACCACTCATCAAAAGCGATTCAGATGTTAAAAAACAAGATTTTTTAAACTACCTGGTTGACTATTTGTTCATAATTCACAACATTTCACATCCAAGCAACACTCAAAAAATGGTTTTTGTAAAGGATATCTCACAAAATTTTTCTCCGTTGTAAAGATTATTTTAAGTAAAAAATTTGCGTATAAAAAGAAAATCTACTCATTCCTTTTTAATATCCTCATTACCTCAAGAGCCTGCATATTACCGATAATTCACGGTGATGCTTCCGCTATTCCAAGTGTCGGGTTTTGTAACTATAACTGCATAAAACTATCCCAGTCTTTCCATACTACTTCATAACCGTTTCTTTTTATCATATCAGCTATTTCCTGAGGGCTTCTGTCATCGTTCACAGAGAATTGCTCCAATGACTCGCCCCCCGCATAGCCTCCAGGATTGGTTTTAGACCCTGCACTAAATGTGGTTACGCCCAGTTTTAGCATATTATCCCTGAAGGCCGGGCTTTCGCGGGTAGTAAGTGAAATTTCTACTTGTTCGTTGAACAGGCGGTAAGCACAAATTAATTGCAATAAGTCTTTTTGGCTTGTCGTATGATCAGGCTCATATTTTCCGGCATGCGGACGAAGTCGGGGGAAGGATATCGAATATTTTGTTTTCCAATAAGTCTTTTCTAAAAATTGTAAATGCAGGGCGGTAAAAAAAGAATCTACACGCCAGTCTTCCAAACCCAGTAAACAACCCAGCCCGATTTTATGCACCCCGGCTTCACCCAGCCTCTCGGGAGTTTCTAAGCGGTAGCGATAATTTGATTTTCTGCCGGTTGGATGATACTTTTTATAATTTGTTTCGTTATAAGTCTCCTGATAAACATAAACCGTGTTGAGTCCGTGTTTACTCAACTCTTTATACTCTTCAGTTTTTAAAGGCTGCACCTCAATAGATACCAGCGAAAAATATTTTTTTACTACCTGCATCATCTCACCGATATACGATACTCCGCATCGGTGGTTGTCTTCGCCTGTAACCAGTAAAATATGCTCAAATCCCAAGTCGCTGATTTTTTTTGCTTCATCAATCACTTCTTCTTTTGTAAGAATTTTTCTGTCGAAGTTATTGTTGTGATTAAATCCGCAATAGACACAGGTATTTGTACATGCATTGGAAAGATATAATGGAATAAAAAACTGTATGGTTTTGCCAAAACGTTTTTGGGTAAGCTGCATACTTTTTTGAGCCATAAGTTCAAGGTATGGCCGTGCGGCAGGTGAAATCAATGCCTGGAAATCTGATAACTCAAGCCTGTTTTTTGCTAAAGCGATTTTCACATCGGCACTGCTCTGCGTATAAATCTGTTCCGATACCTCCTCCCAGTTATACTTTTGTATTTCGTCGTAGAAATTCATTCTTTAATTATTATATTTTGGGTACTATTCCAATTCATCCAAAAAGGAAGTAAGCGGGCTGCTGGCAAGGGCTTCAACACTCTTTCCGGCAAGTTTAGCTTCGAAAGCCAGCCTCCCGGCTTCTACTGCCAGCCTGAAAGCCCGTGCCATCTGAACCGGATCCGGTGATACTGCAATTGCAGTATTAACCAATACAGCATCTGCACCAATTTCCATTGCCCGGGCAGCATCTGAAGGAGCTCCTATTCCGGCATCCACAACAACAGGCACGTTGCTCTGTTCAATTATTATTTTTAAGAAATCCAGGGTGCGCAATCCGTTATTGGAACCTATTGGCGAACCAAGCGGCATAACGGCTGCTGTTCCGGCCTCCTCTAACTTTTTGCACAAGACAGGATCGGCCTGAACATAGGGCAACACTTTAAATCCAAGTTTAACAAGTTGTTTTACCGCAGCGAGAGTCTCTTCACCGTCGGGCAACAAATATTTGGGATCGGGATGAATTTCCAGTTTCAACCAATCCGTTTCCAGTGCTTCACGGGCAAGCTGTGCAGCAAAAACAGCTTCTTTTGCAGTTCTGACCCCCGATGTGTTGGGTAGCAAATTAACGCCGGGTATTGTTAGGTGCTTCAACATATCATCGCCTTTATCGGTAATATCTACCCGTTTTAAAGCCACCGTAACAAGTTCGGAACCGGCCTCTCGGACAGCTTGTTCCATTAGATCATTTGAGCTGAATTTACCGGTACCGATGAACAATCTCGATTTAAATATTTTGTCTCCTAATGCTAAATTTTGCATATTGTTATGTTTTAAACTTTTCCTGATCCTTTAGTCTGTCTATAATGTCCAATAGCTGCGTTACGCTCGTGCTGAAAACAAACATTTACAAAGGTAAACTTATTGTTGTTCTACCGATAGCTATCGGGATCAACCTGTGGAAAGAAAGAAAAAAAATGAGAACACGTTTTGGCGGGATTTTCGATGGCGAAGCCGAAAATCATGACAAAACAAAGACAATTAATCAATTACAAAATTATAAACACATGGAAATAGCGAATGACATCACAGAACTGATTGGGAATACTCCATTGGTAAAACTGAATAAAGTAACAAAAAAGGATGCTGCGCAAGTCGTCGCCAAACTTGAATTTTTTAATCCGGCAGGCTCGGTGAAAGACCGTATTGCCTTTTCGATGATTCAGCAGGCTGAACAAAACAACCTGCTGGATAAAGACACGGTGATCATAGAGCCTACAAGTGGTAATACAGGTATCGGACTGGCATTTATCAGCGCTGCCAAAGGATATAAGTTAATTTTAACCATGCCCGAGAGCATGAGCATTGAGCGCAGGAAACTACTGAAAGGCTTCGGCGCGGAACTGGTGCTTACACCGGCAGAGAAAGGAATGGCCGGTGCGATTGAAGAAGCCGGGGAATTAGCAAAAAACTATAAAAAATCATTTATTCCCCAACAATTTAAAAACGCTGCCAATCCATTGATACACCGGAAAACAACAGCCGAAGAGATATGGCACGACACAGAGGGAAAGATAGATATACTGGTAGCCGGCGTAGGCACCGGGGGAACCATTACGGGTATTGCGGAAATTATAAAAGAGAGGAAGCCCGGATTTAAAGCAATAGCTGTCGAACCGGAAGGCTCGCCCGTATTGTCGGGGGGCAAACCGGGCCCTCACAAAATACAGGGCACCGGAGCAGGTTTTATTCCCGATGTTCTAAATACCAATATTATCGATGAGGTGATAAAAGTGTCGAATGATGATGCTTTTGAAACGACAAAACAGTTAATCAGCCGGGAAGGGATACTTTGCGGGATATCCTCGGGGGCTGCCGCTTACGCTGCTTTACAGGTTGCTAAACGACCTGAAAATAAAGGGAAATTAATTGTTGTGATATTTCCCGATACCGGTGAGAGGTATCTTAGTACATCTCTTTATGATTAGTAATCATTCCGTACTGCTCAAAATTAATATTTACGAACCTATTAAAAATAAATAATATGAACTTGAAAATTAATGGCAAAGAACAAAAAATAGACAGCTCTGAAATTGCCGTAAAAGAACTCCTTGTGTTAAATAAAGTTGAAATGATTGATATGGTATCTGTTCAGCTAAATGGCACATTTGTCAGAAAAGAAGATTTCGAAACCAGAATGGTAAAAGAAAACGACGTGGTTGAGTATCTGTATTTTATGGGAGGTGGAAGATATTCCGATTAATAAAATGTGTCTGGTATAAAAAGTTCCGATACCGGATTTATCAATTGTTTTATATAACGTTAAAATAATAAGAAAACCATGGATTTTACAACAAAAATATTACACACAGCCTACAGTAAAAGCGATGTTCACGGTGCCTTACGGATGCCTGTTTACGATGCTGCTGCATTTGAATTTCCGGATGCAGAGAGTCTGGAAGCCGCTTTCCTCGGCAGGAACCCAGGGCATGTATATTCCCGCTTAACGAATCCCACGGTAGAATATCTCGAGAAAATGATTAAAGAGGTAACCGGAGCTTTAGGCGTTGTAAGTTTTTCGTCGGGCATGGCTGCCATATCAAATGCATTTCTTGCACTGGTACAGCCCGGAGATAATATTGTTACAACAAAACATTTGTTTGGTAATACCTATTCATTGTTTCATAAATCATTGAAATCGTTTGGAATTGAGTTCCGGTTTGCCGACCTGACAGATTTGACGAGCGTAAAAGGAGCGATTGATGAGCATACCCGCGCCATCTTCCTCGAAACTATTACCAACCCGATGTTAGAAGTTGCCGATGTAAGTGCTTTATCAGAGATAACAAGAGAAAATAAAATTCTTTTAATCGCCGATACAACCCTTACCCCGCTTTATCTTTTTGATTCGAAAAAGCATCATGTAGATATAGAGATTATATCGAGTACTAAATATATTTCAGGCGGAGGCACATCTACAGGCGGAATAATTGTTGATTATGGAACTTATGATTGGTCTTATTCTGCGAAATTAAGTAATGACGCAGAAAAATTCGGGCCTTTTGCTTTTATTGCCAGGCTCAGAAAAGAGATACACAGAAATTTCGGCGCCTGTTTATCACCTCATAATGCCTATTTACAAACCCTGGGATTAGAAACATTTGCTTTAAGAGCGGAAAAATCATGTGCTAATTCACTGGAAATTGCAGAATGGCTGGAGAGACAGCCGAAGGTCGAAAAAGTAAATTATCCGGGTCTGAAAAGTTCAGCATATTATAAGCTATCGCAAAAGCAGTTTGGAAAGCTGGCTGGTGCGATAATAACACTGGACCTCGCTTCAAAGGAAGAATGTTTCCTGTTCCTCAACAATTTAAAAATTATCAGGCGTGCAACCAATTTAAACGATAACAAAACATTGGCATTACACCCGGCATCAACTATTTTTTGCGAATACACGCCGGAAGAACTTGTACCGCTTGGAGTTAGTGAAAAAACGATACGGTTGGCCATTGGCATTGAATCGGCCCGCGACTTAATTGATGATATAAACCAGGCATTGAACAAAACAGATAAATAATGACTATGAACGAACAACAAATTGAACGATACAGCCGCCATATTATCCTGTCGAATGTAGGAGTAGAAGGTCAGGAGAAAATATTGGAAGGCAAAGTACTGATTATTGGAGCCGGGGGACTTGGTTCGCCGGTAGCGCTTTATCTCGCAGCGGCAGGTGTGGGAACAATTGGAATTATTGACGGAGATGTCGTGGACAGGACAAACCTTCAACGTCAGGTTATCCATTTTACACCTGATATTGGAAAGCCCAAGGTAGTCTCTGCCAAAGAGAAGATTTTACTAATGAATCCTGATATAAAAGTAAATGCATACCAGGATTTGGTAGTCGCTTCAAATATCAGGGATTATATCAGTGAGTATGATTTTATTATTGATGGCACTGATAACTTCCCGACCAAGTTCCTCATAAATGATGCCTGTGTATTGAGTGGTAAAGCATTCTCTCATGGCGGAATCATAAGGTTTAGCGGTCAGACGATGACCTATACACCCGGAAATGCATGTTACAGGTGTCTGTTTCATGAACCGCCGCCAAAAGGCTCGGTACCCTCTTGTTCGCAAGCCGGTGTGCTTGGAGCAATAGCCGGAATGCTGGGCACCATACAGGCTGCCGAGGCTTTGAAATATCTGACCGGCACTGGTGAGCTGTTAACTAACAAACTCTATTATTTCGACACATTAAAAAACGATTACAGAACTGTAAATGTTAAAAGGGCGGAAGACTGTCCGGTTTGCGGAAAGCATCCCACGATTACAGAACTCCTGGATGTTGAAATGCCGGCTTGTGATTTAAAACAATGAAGTTGTTTAAAGTTCATAATACGATTTTGATTTTAGTAATTTGATAATCAGTAAATAAATTCCAATTATTCCCCTTTTGGAAGGGGCGTAGGGGCAGGTCAATAAAAAAGATATTTATTTACTGATTTATTGATAGTTAGAAACAGATTTAAAAAGTTAACTTTTAACAACTTCAATAAAAAGAAATAACAATGAAAGATCCATGATCCCGCTTAAAGCGGGAACACACACGGGCATGATTATAGAATATAAACTCCGTAGGAGTTCAATGTTATTAGCCCCGTACGAAGTGCGGGGTAAAAGAAAAAAACGATAACCGTTTTGGCGGGATTTTTGTCTTTTTTACAAAAATCATGACAAAACACAAACAACGGATTAACAGTATATTACAAAATTATAAACAGATGAAAGAGGACAACAAAAAAAAGATGTCATTAATTGTCTTTAGCGGAAGTTTTGACAAACTTGTGGCGGCATTTACGCTGGCAACAGGTGCGGCAGCAGTAAACTACGAAGTGAATATCTTTTTCACCTTCTGGGGACTTAATGCTATTAAAAAGAAGGAAGGAAGGTCTTTTATCGGGAAAGGCGTTTCGGCCAGGTTCTTTAATTTCCTTTTGGGAGGGCGAAAGAAAGTGCCTTTGAGCCGGCTGAATTTTTGGGGAGCAAGTCCTAAGTTGATGAGCTCGCTTATGAAGAAAAGGAACGTGGCCACATTAAATGAGCTCTATCAGGCCGCAAAAGATTTGAAAATAAACCTCTATGCCTGTGAAATGTCGATGCATATTTTGGGACTGACACTAAAAGATTTTGATAAAGAGGTGAAAGAGGTGATTGGCGTACCACGTTTTCTTGAGTACTCGGAAGATGGCGACAGAATATTTATTTAGTGCTTGTCCATAATGTCCGATTTCTTCGTTACGCTTGTATTTAAAATCAGTCATTTACAAAAGTAAACTCCCTATTTTAAATACTTCACAAGCCTTGAACTCGAACATTCTGAACAAAACACCGATTTTTTGAACAGACACCATTTCGTATGTTCATTTAATTCTCTTCGGAGATGTAATTCACAGGCTATCAGCCTTTCATTTAAAAATAAAAAAACAGAAATATTATGGCAACTTATCAATTAGATATAACAAAAGAACATTGCCCAATGACTTTTGTGAAAACAAAAGTAGAGTTATCAAGACTTAGCGGTGGCGATATACTTGAAGTAAGTTTACTTAAAGGAGAACCGCTTGAGAATGTCCCTAAAAGTGCAGAGGAACAAGGAGATGAGATACTTAAAATATCACAGGTAGAAGGAGATATTTATCAGGTAATTATCAGGAAGAAATGATGGTAAATATTAAAAAACAAGTGATAGAGGCTATTGTGGCCCACGCTAAAAAGGAGGCTCCTGTTGAGGCTTGTGGTTACCTTGCCGGAGAAAACGGTGTGATAACAAGACATTACGAATTGACCAATGTGGACCATAGTCCCGAGCATTTTTCTTTCGATCCGGCAGAACAGTTTGATGTAGTAAAACAAGCCCGAAATGAAAAACTCGAAATTATGGCAAACTACCATAGTCATCCCGCCTCGCCTGCGCGTCCGTCTCAGGAAGATATACGTCTGGCTTACGACCCCGGCATAAGCTACTTTATAGTTTCACTTGCCGGTAATCCGGAAATAAAATCATTTAAAATAAAAAACGGAGTTGTTGCACAGCAGAAAATAGAAATAATTGAATAGAATGAGACGATATTAATCGTCATAATGTCAATTATACCTTTTTCTGCTCAGACTCAGAAAAACCGAAAAATTTATGTACACATTACCATTAGCATTAAAGCAAGAGATCGGGAGATACAACGACCTGATGAAAGCGTACCAGTCTAAGGAGATCGACCCTAAAGAGTTTAAAGCTTTCAGGGTTCCCATGGGTATTTACGAACAGCGTAAAGACGGAACCTATATGGTACGGGTGCGGTGTTCTGCCGGATATATCTCTCCTGCTCAGCTGAAAAAAGTTGCTGAAATTGCCCAAAAATACGGCTCTCAGCTTATTCATATTACCACAAGGCAGGAATTGCAGATACAAAATTTAGCGTTGAAAGATACCTATCACATCTTGCGAGATCTTTATGCCATTGGCCTTGCATCACGCGGGGGAGGAGGCAATACGGTGAGGAATATAATGGCATCTGTTGATGCAGGCATATCAAAGGATGAAGTATTTGATGTTACCCCATACAACATAGCGTTAACCAATTATTTAATCGCTCAACCAGACTCATGGACGCTGCCGAGAAAATATAAAATAACTTTTTCGGGTTCTGGCAACGACAATGCTTTTGCCGCCTTTAACGACTTGGGGTTTATTGCCAGAATAAAAGAAGAACAAAAAGGTTTTAAAGTATATATAGGCGGCTCTTTGGGGTCAAAGCCAATGGTAGGCCATGTGCTGTTTGACTTTCTCCCCGCTGAGGATATTCTGTATGTTGCCGATGCGGTAAAGGAACTGTTTTCACGATACGGAAACCGTCGCAATAAACATAAAGCCCGCTTACGCTTTGTGTTTTACAGATTGGGGAAAGAAAAAGTTTTTGAACTGTTTAAGCAGATATACGATGCGCTAAAACAGGCAAATCAATTGGCTTTAAACCTGCCATCATTACCCGAATCTTCAACAGTAAACCTGCCGGTTGAAGCGCCTGTTGACAATAGCGCTTTTGCTTTATGGGAAAAGAGATATGTTACACAGCAGAAACAAACCGGCTATGTCAGTATTCTGGTTCCTTTTGAATATGGAGATGTAAAAGCGGGGATTATAAAAAACCTCGGCGAATTCTTAATTCCTTTCGGAGAAGATGTTGTCCGGTTCTCCATGAGGCAGAATATTCATCTTCGTAATATTCCCAAACAATACGCCGCTACGGTTTTCAATTTTCTTCAGAAAACAGGATTTGATACGGCTCAGTCGTATATACTGAACGCCTTGGTGTCCTGTACCGGCGCCAATACCTGTCGGCTGGGAGTATGTCTTTCCAAGGGTGCTTTGGGAAGCTTACGAAAAAAGCTTGCCGCTTCAGATCTTGATCTGGATCAGTTAAAAGAGATACGTATTAATGTGTCGGGCTGCCCCAATTCCTGTGGACAGCAAACAAATGCAGATATAGGTTTTTATGGTAAAGTGGGCCGTACAGACCGTATGTTTCCTGCCTATCATGTTGTAGCGGGCGCCGTTATCGGCAACGGCAGCCCACAACTTGCCGAACCCGTCGGGTCAGTGAGTGCAAGGGATATGCCGGAACTCACAATAGACATCTTACGCAGCTATCTTAACAATAAGGGCGCTAACGGTTCCTTTAGCGATTATTACAAAAACGGAGGAAAAGAAGAAATTAAAAAATTATGTCTAAAATATAGCAATGTCCCTGATTTTATGGATGATAAAAATTATTACTTTGACTGGGGCAGCGATCAGATATTTTCTTTGGCAGGAAAAGGAGCAGGAGAATGTTCTGCCGGCCTTTTCGATATGATTGATGTGGATTACAATACGATAAGACAGAGCAGGGATGAGATCAAAGATATAACGGATAATAATAAGGTCGCATCTTTACTGGCAAAGATTGTAACGGCTTCTTCTCGGATGCTTTTAATAACAAAAGGAATTGAGCCTAAAGATAGTGCCGGGGTATTTGATGGTTTTTCGGAGCGATTTATTAAAGCAGGACTGGTTTCCGGGAGATATTCAGCGGTTGTTAATGCCGTGAAAAACGAGGACTATACAGACTTATCGTCTCAAAAAAACCTTGTTTTTGACCTTGCAGCAGATGTTATTGACCTTTATGAAAACATGGATGATTCCCTGCAGTTTCCTGCTGAAAAAGAGATGGAACAGCCAAAGGTTATGATAACCAATAATGTAACAGTAAAGAAAGACCTGAGAGGAGTTACCTGCCCCATGAATTTTGTAATGACCAAGATAGAACTGGCGAAGCTTAAACCGGACGATGTTCTTGAAGTATTACTGGACGATGGCGAGCCCATCGAAAACGTACCCGGATCGGTAAAAGGAGAAGGACATAAAATATTGGTGCAGGAGCGAATAGAAAACTACTGGTCAGTCGTAATACAAAAAAGATAATCAGATAAAAAAATCATTAAATCCGGATATAAAATGCAGTATTTGCCCATATCATTGAAAATTAAAGGGAAAAAAGTTTTGATTATCGGAGGGGGTAATGTCGCTCTTCATAAAATGAAACTCTTGAAGCGGTTTACTAAAGAGATAATGGTTATTGGAAAACGTGTGGATAAACAAATAAAGGATTCTGGATGCGGATACAGAGAACAGGAATATAACCCGCCGGTTCTGGATGGCTACGATCTTATTTATGTCTGCACCGACAACAGTGCGTTAAACCGCCGGATAAAGCAGGATGCCAATAAGAAAGGTCTGCTGGTTAATGTTGCTGATGATCCCGGCTTATCTGACTTTGTCTCGCCGGCCATATATAAAAATGAAAACATGACGGTTGCTGTCGGTTCGGATGCAAAAGATGTAAAACAGGCTATTGGCCTGAGGAACAGAATTAAAGAGATGTTTGAAAATGATCAAAAAAGTCAAAATATTCTACAGAAAGCATGATCCGGCTATCAAACATGTGAAAGAGGTGTTGCGTTGTTTCAAAGAAATAGCCTTTGAAACGGACTTTACGGAAGCTTATGAAGAAGACCTTAACGGCAGTTTGTTGACAGATAGCAGTTCCTATAATTACCTCATGCAGGAATCTGTCAATGCTTT